>Ga0065714_10064423_pt1 | contig 257266 bp, 169 predicted proteins | sample MisRhiReplicate2_FD_59101 | JGI IMG/M metagenome (GOLD analysis project Ga0065714, IMG submission 59101) | Miscanthus rhizosphere microbial communities from Kellogg Biological Station, MSU, sample Rhizosphere Soil Replicate 2: eDNA_1 v2... | ecosystem: Host-associated > Plants > Roots >...
GAATTCTCCTAAAAGTTGGGTCATAGTGGTATCTACACTTTTTATCTAGTGTAAAAGTAAATAGTTCTACCACTTTTTACCACTTTTTACCACAAAAAAGTTTTCCACATCTTTTTTGTTACAATAATGGTCAGCCAATATAGTTAGAATAAGCTTAGTTGTACAATTGAAAAAGCATTAACAACTGATAATAAGCAGGTTAAAAATATATCACCTAAAAGTGTCACGTCCGCCCAGTTTTCTCCATTAAATTTAAATAGCGTTAAAAATGAGTGCCTTAATACTTTATATTATGGTATAATATGCGTCCATTATCGATCCTCAAAGGCCAAGACTAAGTGCCAATAAAGAAAGCCATCTTAAAAAATAAGCAGCCGAAAAAATGAGCTGTCGTTTTGTCTAACACTTTATATTTAACCTAATCCAAAATATCTTATTTAGACTTATTAAATATAATTTGCACAATAACAATTAAAACGATTTCTTTGTGGATATAAACAGATCAACTATTACGTAAGCTTAATTACGCTCAAAAATGAAATCAGAACAGAATTCCAAAAAATTAAGCTGGGCAAAACATCAAAAAAGGTGGTTTGGTAAATGGCATCTTTATATTGGCATTATTGCCGGGGCAATTGTTGCTTTTGTAGGCGTTACCGGGAGCATTCTGGTATTTCAGGACGAGATTGACCGGGCCTTGAATCCAGATCTATTTGAGGTGATTGCACAAAAGCAAAAGATGCCGGTGGAAGAAATTGTGCCACTCATAAAAAAGAACTATCCCAAGCTAAAAATCGATTACCTAATGCTAAATAACTTCAAAAATCCCAATGAAGCTTATAGCGTAATGAATTTAAAAAGTAATGAGGAAACTTTTATTAATCCCTATACCGGAAAAACAGGTGGTAAAAGAATACATACCAGTTCTTTCATCCATGTGGTTACTGAACTGCACCGAACACTACTAATCCCCGTAGCAGGAAAGTATATTTGCGGCCTTGCTTCGCTCTGCCTTTTAATCCTGACCATCTCTGGTCTGCGTTTATGGATTCCAAAGAAATGGAAACAATTAAAATCGGTACTTACGGTAAGGTTTAGCGGATCATTTAAGCGACAAAATTATGATTGGCATAATTCACTAGGTTTTTATTCTTCTCCCATTGTGGCAATATTGAGCCTTACCGGTTTCTCTATTACTTTTTCTACGCTTGTTATTCCGCTGTTATTTTTGCTTAGTGGAAAGTCGCCGCAGGGTGTTGCCCAACTCTTAGGTGCTAAATCAGCGTGGCATGCACAGGCTACCCCACTGCCACTTACAGCTATTGTTGCCGCAGCCAAAGAAAAAATGCCAAATGGCTATATTGGCGGAATAGCCTTTCCAGCGAATAAAACAGGAACTTACCGTTTAGATGTGCTTAGCGGAAACTTACCCAAACATGGAAAAAGGGAAATGCTGATTGTGGACCAATATACAGGCAAAGTATTGCTGAACAGCCGTAAGGATTTTCCGAATGTTGGTAATGCATATCTCAGTTGGTTAACACCTATCCATTATGGCAGTTTCGGCGGCCGGCCAACACAGATCATTGCGCTTATTGCCGGCTTAATACCTTTGGCGCTTTTTATTACCGGATTTATAATCTGGTGGCCACGTTACAAGAAACAAAAGAAAGGTAAAAAACGAAAAACGAATGAAGCAGCTTTAGAAATGCCTGAAGTTGAAAAAGAACCAAGGCCGGCAAAAATCGGAACGCCACTGCCAAAATTGGGCAGATATTTCCTGATCCAGTTTAAATCGGGATTAAGATATGCTATGATTATCCTGCTGATCAGTTTTATTATGGGCGCACTCTATGGCCTTCCCTCTGGAATCATTATCCAGCCGGCCGTTTTTGTAGTGGCTTTTAGCTGCGTGATGGTTTGTTTAAATTTCATCTGTGCCTTGATATCTGAAGTGTTTAATATCCTGTTTTTACTTCCATTTAAAAAAGGCAGCCATAAGGTAACACGGTATTTTGCCTTATCTACCGCATTTTTGGTATGCTATTTAGCCGTTTATTTGTTACTGCTGAATACTGGATTAGAAGTTTTTTAGTTTTACCGTTGTGTTAACTAGCCGTGTGTCAGATGGTGCCATCTGACACTTGACATAGCGTTTAATTATTTCGCTGGAATAATCACTATTTTCCTGAATTCGATCGGTGCATGATCGCCCTGTAGGTATATCGGGCCTGGTTCGCCCTCATTGCTGTCCAATGCTCCTCCGGTAATTCCCGGAATTTCCTGATTGCTGATAATGGTTTTACCATTGGCTACTACGGTTACCAAACGGCCAACAAGGGTAATATCATAAGTCTGCCATTCATCCGGACCTAAAGTTACCATTTCATTGGGCGACAAAAACCCATAAATGCCACCGAATAATACACTGTTTGGATGGGCATCTTTTTTACTGTCTTCGATCTGCACCTCATAACGCCCCCTCAAATATGTCCCACTATTACCTCCTTTTGCATATTTAAATTCAACATGAAGTTTGAAATCATTAAACTTCTCTTCGGTGATCAGGTTTGATCCGGGTTTGGGACTGGTAAGGATGCCGTTTTTCACGATCCATTGGTTTTGTCCACTGGCTTTCCAGCCTGAAAGATCCTTGCCGTTAAACAAATTAACAGGTTTACCCCATATTGGCGCGACAATTCTTTTCAGGTAAGGTGCCTTAACACCTTTCTAACTATATTGTCTACCATTGCAATCTGTCATTTCCCCTTCAATTCCAGTATCTACAAAAGTGCCATCAATAATCAGATTCGAAGTACCGCTTTCCCATTGTGGCGGGATTTCGAACCTAAACTTTCCATTATCAAACTTTACTTCTGATACCGGACGCGCACTCCCGGCAGTAGATACAAAATAACCCACCAATGTTTTCAAACCTGATAGTTTTACTTCAAGCCAGGCTGGTGCCAATTTTCCATTTACATCAACTGTAATGTCCCATCGGCCAATCAATGCCGCAGGCTCAACAGCAAGTTTAATATGATCGGGTATTGTTACTGTTGAAGCAAATATTTTTTGAGGCAGACCTGCGAGGAGCAGACAGTTTATACTAAACAAAAAGATTTTTTTTCTCATAAATATAATTTGATTAATATGTACCTGATGTTTTATAACCCAAAACCGACACTAGGTTACATACCACGGTAAGTTACCAGTAAGGTATGATTTATTTATTTTAAGCACAAGTAGCGCTTACCACCTGCACAGTATCGTTACAGGATTTGCTGTACCATTATAACGATAAGTCATAAAAAACATGCGCGCTAAGCCAAGTGCAAAACTGTGTGAGTTGAAATCATCTCAAAACAAAGGCCCCTGCAAATTGATCTGCAAGGGCCTCGTTTATATTAAGATTGATATTTTATCCATTAATGGCTTTAACCCCAGGCAATTCTTTACCTTCCATATATTCGAGTAAAGCACCACCACCAGTAGAAACATAACTAACTTCATCTTCCATACCGAATTTGGCAACCGCTGCAGCCGAATCGCCACCACCGATTAAGGAGAAAGCTCCGTTATCTTTAGTAGCTGCAACTACTGCTTCTGCTATAGCTTTAGTGCCTACCTGGAAGCTTTCCATTTCGAAAACACCCATCGGACCATTCCATAATAAAGTTTTAGAGTTTTTGATTACTTCCTGGAATAAAGCCACTGATTTCGGACCGATGTCCAGTCCCATCCAATCTGCAGGAATTTGCCCCGAGGCTACATCTTTTTTATCGGCATCATTTGCAAATTTATCTGCAATTACCGTGTCCACAGGTAAAATCAGGTTTACCCCCTTGGCTTTCGCTTTTTCGATCAGTTCTAAAGAAAGTGCTTGTTTATCGGCTTCTAATAAAGATGTACCAATTTCTCCACCTTGTGCTTTAGCAAAAGTGTAAGCCATACCGCCACCAATAATGAGGTTATCTACTTTGTCCAACAATTTCTCAATCAAAAGAATTTTATCAGATACTTTAGCCCCACCCATAATTGCCGTGAAAGGCCTTTCTGCATGGTTCAGAATTTTTTCTGCGTTTTCTACTTCAGAAGCCATTAAATAACCGAAGTATTTTGCATCCGGGAAAAACTGGGCAATAATTGAAGTTGAAGCATGTGCACGGTGAGCAGTACCAAAGGCATCGTTTACATAAACGTCGCCTAATTTTGATAATTTCTCTGCAAAGGCTATATCACCTTTTTCTTCTTCTTTGTAAAAACGAAGGTTTTCTAATAATAAAACTTCACCCGATTTTAAATCAGCTGCCTGTTTTACAGCACTTTCGCCAATACAATCATCAGCGAACTTAACTTCGACACCAACAAGAGCAGATAAATCAGATAAGATATGTTTTAAAGAATATTTATCCGTAGGGCCATCTTTTGGACGACCTAAGTGAGACATTAAAATAACTGCGCCGCCATCTTTTAAAATTTTGCTGATGGTTGGTAATGCAGCCCTGATTCTTTTATCGTCGGTAATTTTAAATTCATCATCCAAAGGCACATTAAAATCTACCCTGATTAATGCTTTTTTATCTTTAAAGTCAAACTGGTCAATGGTGTTCATGTTTAATTATTTTTGATTTAAGTTTAATTTCATTTCGTAATGGAAACCGATACCAGGAATATCAAATTCGGGCGATTCGGTAGTGAAACCGATTTTTTTATAAAAAGCCGCTGCCGTTGAGCGGGCGTTGCACCATAAATAATCGGTATTGTATTCTTTCAGGTAATCGATGGCAAAAGTAACCAGTGCAGCACCATAACCTTGCCCGCTGGCATCGGGATGCGTAGCCATGCCACGGAGCTGATAGCCTTCCCCTTCTTCAGGAAAAAAATCATTACGCATAAATGTGGCAATAGATTTTATTTCACCATCTTTTAAAAAACCCAGGTGAAAGGTATCGTAAGCCATGTCGCCTTCAAAAACGCATGCTTCGAATGGCTTGCCATTGCGCAAAACCAGGCTTCTTAAAGGTAGAACTTCTTCGGGAAGAATAAATTTGACCATATTTTTATCATCAGCTTATATCTAAAGACATTGCTATAGGATGCATCGCAAACGTTTGCAAAGTTAATAAAGCAATTGAAAACCGATAATAATAATGGCTATAAAGTGCTAACATTTTGGATATAGAACCGATCTGATCAAACAGTTATCATTTAATACAAGGGAAAAATTTACATATTATCAAACAGACCCTTCATTTACTTGTTGCTAATTGTAGCACAGTGAATTTAAATAGATAAAGTGAAAGAAGAAAACATCAAAACAGCAGCCAGAATATTACTTGGCGCAGGTTTAATTACCGCCGGAATCGGACATCTGACCTTTGCGCGCAAAGCTTTCCAGGCGCAGGTACCAGATTGGGTGCCTTTGAAAAAAGACGATACCGTTGTTTATTCTGGTTTTGTTGAAATTGCATTGGGTACCGCATTAGTGCTTGCTCCGAAAAAACATGAAGCTTTAATTGGTAAAATTGCCGCAGGATTATTTGTTGGCGTATTTCCCGGAAATATTTCACAGTATACCCATCAGCGCAGCGCCTTTGGACTTAATACTGATTGTAAACGTTTCTTACGTCTGTTTTTTCAACCGGCATTGGTTTACTGGGCATTAAAATCTACGCAAAAATCTAAAATCAACCTTTAGAAAGCATTTCGATTTTTCTGACCACATCGATTAAACGGCTGCTGTAACCATATTCATTATCGTACCAGCCAACAACCTTAACCAGATCGCCAACAATCGAAGTTAACAGCGAATCGAATATGCAAGAATGTGGATTATCGATAATATCGATTGAAACAATCGGATCTTCAGTGTACTCAATCAGGCCTTTCAATTCATTTTCCGCAGCGTATTTGAAAGCTGAATTAATTTCTTCGATGGTCGTTTTCTTCTTTAACAGACAGGTGAAATCGGTTAAAGATCCGTTTAAGACCGGAACCCTGATTCCTGCGCCGCCTAAACGCCCATCCAATTCGGGAAAAATATGCGTAATGGCTTTTGCAGCACCAGTTGTAGTTGGGATGATGGAAGATGAAGCTGCCCTTGCTCTACGCAGATCTTTATGGTTTGCATCATGCAAATTCTGATCACCCGTCATGGAATGGATGGTGGTAATATAACCTTCTTCAACGCCCCAGTTATCGTTCAAAATCTTAATCATGGGCGCAATATTATTAGTTGTACAACTCGCATTTGATAGTACAGCACTCGTTAAATCAACATGATCGTCATTTACCCCCAATACCACCATAGGAATATCATCGGCTGCCGGAGCGGAAATTAATACTTGTTTTGCACCTGATAAAATATGTTTCTCAGCTGATGACTTTGTGAGGTTCCTGCCCGTACAATCAATAACCAAATCAACATGTAATGCAGACCAGGGTAGCTCATCAGCTGCTGCAATGGCAAAAACCGGAATCGAAAGGGCATCAATTACTAGTGCATCAGGCTTTGCAGAAACGTTCCCTGCAAAAACACCATGAACACTGTCATACTTAAACAAATGTGCCATTGTTTTGGCATCTGCAAGATCGTTAATGGCCACCACATCAAAGCCTTCTGCCAGTGCCAAGCGTAAAAATGTTCTTCCTATTCTACCAAAACCATTTATTGCCAGCCTCATGATTATAAAAATTAGAGCGCAAAATTAGTATTTATTTGCCATAATAAAACATAATAGATTAAGGATAACGGAAGATGGAGATGCAATGATGAAAGTATAATTAAATGCTTTAAATGCAAGTTCTGTAACCGTTTGCAGGTAGTTTAATTAAATAATTTCTTTTTGTGCAGGTTCAAAGTTAGTAGCATATCCAAACCCACAAATAAACCAATGATGAGCATTTCCCTTTGTCAATTGCATCGTATCAAAGCCAGGGCATTGGTTTTAATCGTTTTCTGACTAATACCGCTACTGCTTTCAAGTAAAAACGCGCGCATATAAATCAATTAGTAGTTATTGGATTAAAGGGCAATTATTTTAATGGAAAAATATTATAATTGTTTATAAAGTACAACAACATGAATGTCATCCTCGCTTCTACCTCTACACTCTTCGGCGGCAATTACCTCGAGTACCTGAAAGATGAGCTTATTACGCTTTTTGCAGGAATAGATGAAATTGTATTTATCCCTTTTGCAAGGCCTGGAGGTATTTCACATGATGAATATACGGGCAAAGCCCAAGATTTTTTCTCCAAACTAAATATCAACGTTAAAGGCCTGCATGAATTTAATGATCCTATTTGCGCCATCGATTCAGCCAAAGGATTTTTTACTGGTGGAGGAAATACCTTTCTTCTGGTAAAAACACTCCATGAGCTGGGATTGATGCAACATCTTAGTGAACACATCAAATTGGGCAAACCTTATTTGGGCTGTAGTGCCGGAAGCAATATCGGCGGCTTAAATATGAAAACCACCAATGACATGCCCATTGTATACCCTAGCTCTTTTGAATGTATGGGTTTGGTTCCTTTTAACCTTAATCCTCATTATCTTGACCCAAATCCGGAGTTAAAACATAATGGAGAAACGAGGGAAACGAGGATTATGGAATTTCTAACGCAGAACAACATCAAAGTAATAGGTTTACGGGAAGGCAACTGGATCAGGATATTAAATAACAAAATTACTACAGAGGGCAGTGAAAACACCAGGATTTTTGAAGCAGGTAAAGCCCCATATGAGTGCCCACCGGGTAGTTCGCTATTGTAATTTACTAAAAAACAATAGGTCTATCGGAAAATAAAAACTTAAATAGCTACAATTTATGATAAACTTAGCATCATAAACTTGTAGCTATTATTCTTCTCCTATATTTAGGATGAATGGTCAATCAGGTCAATATCTCAGTTATACTACTACAGCATTGGTCTTTTTTCGCGAACGTAAGTATAACACCAATCCGCCAAAAGCCACAATCAATATTATAGGAATAATTAATGTAGCACGCAGAATCTCAGGACCTGCCAGATTTTTGGCATTGGCAAGTGCCTGCGCAAATGCAGAATTTTCAGGAGCTTTCAAATACGCATCAAACGAGGCGCCAGCGGGTAAATGTTTAATAATCAGGTTATCGTAAAAACTACCCATAAACATTGTATAAATAGAAACAGCAAACATCCCGGCACCTCCCATTAGGTTTAAGCCAAGTGCTCCTGATTTAGGAACATTTTCAGCCACGAAACCAATCATAGTTGGCCAGAAATAACAAACGCCTGTACCGAAAACAATTGCAGCGAAGAAAACTGAATTTCCTGTAAAAGTACTTAGCATGTAAAGTCCGGCTGCAGCAAATATTGCAGATAAGAGCAGTACACCCTGAGGAGCAAGACGGTGCACTACAGGTTCAGCAAAACCCCGGCCAATTACCATAATCCCGGTTGTAAGGGTAAGCAATAAAATGGCATTATCTGTCACGTTTTTCAGCAGTAAGCCTATCCATTGCCCTGTAAACAACTCGGTAATGGCGGTACCGAACATGCAGATGAACATAAAGATAAACAATGGAGAAAGTACTGCTTTGTACATATCTGAGCTTGAATAACCAGATGATACCCTTTCGGTAACGGGGAAATCTAACTTTGAAAACAGGTATCCATAAATCAAAGTAGGAATAATCATCATGGCCACCTGCACCTTCCAGCCCAGTCCAAGGTGAACAAACAGGGTAACCAGCAGTGTACCAATTACAATACCTCCAGGAAACCATAAGTGAAAATGGTTTAATTTGGTTGTTTTATTCTCAGGGTATAAAGCGGCAACCAATGGATTACAGGCGGCCTCTACAGTACCATTGGCGATGCCGATCAGCAGGGTAGATAAAAACAGGCTCCAGTAGCCCTGCGCAAAAACTGTAAGGATAATGCCTGCCAGGTGAAAGATAAAGGCCATCACCAGCAAACGTTTCATACCGATCATATCCACTACAAATCCTCCAACCACAATAGCCAATGGAAACCCCCAGAAGGCAGCCGCCGTAATAGTGCCTAATTGGGCGGTACTTAATTGAAAATCGACCCCAAGCTGGTTCATTATACCAGCGCGGATGCCAAAGGAAAGGGAAGTAACTAGTAATGCAAGACAACTTGCCCAGAATAATTTTGTGGTTTGAATGTTAAGCATGTGCTCAGATTTAGGTTATAATTGGTTTTAATTTCGCAATAAGAAAAAGTTTTTTTTGACAAGCAGGCTGGTTGTTGTTTAATAGGATCCAGGTAAGTATTTTATTTAATTTTTTTTCTACAATCTTCAGACAGGAAATATGCTGGGATTTAAACCAGCCTTCTAATTTAATGAGTTGGCGCTCCTCCATTTTTCTGGAATATTTGGTTTTATTACACGCAACAAGCGCAGTGTTATGATTAGATGATGATCATTAATCGCCATAATAATAAACAATTGAATCGATTAATGCAATGAATGATGATAAACTTTGTTCCTTTGTGAGTGGAATCTGATCGACTAACCAATTTAATTAATACAGATTGTGGCATGGGAACGATAAATTTGATTTTCTCCGTTTCATTCTATAAATTGAGGCGCAATCTTATCCAAACTCTATTAACCGTTATGAAAAGATATCTTTTTACTATCCTTTTAGGAATCTCTTTTTCTGTTCAGGCGCAATCTAACGCAGCCAATTACAAATACATCATTGTGCCCGAGAAATTCAGTTTTCTTAAGCAGGTTAATCAGTATGGCTTAAATACCCTCACCAAGGCTTTTTTTGAGGAGAAAGGTTTTACGGTGTATTTTGACAATACCGAAATACCTGAAGAAATTGCAGCCGATAGATGCAAGGCTCTGGTAGTAGAACTGCAGGAAAAAAACAGCATGTTTGTGACCAATCTTACTCTTTTACTTAAAGATTGTAAGGGCACAGTAGTGATAAAGAGCAAGGAAGGAAAAAGCAGAGAGAAAGAATATGAAACTTCTTATAATTTGGCTTTGAAAGATGCTTTTACATCTTTTAACGATCTTAAGTATGTGGCTGGTAGCCCTACTGTGGCCACCAGCATAGTTTCAGCCAATACAAACACGGAGACCAAAACAGTACCTTTACCTATTGATCAGCCTATGGCTACCAAAACGGAACAGCATGGAGTGCTATTATATGCACAATCCATAAGCAATGGCTACCAACTGATAGATGCAACACCTAAAATTGTAATGACCTTACTAAAAACCTCAGTTGAGGATTGTTATATTTCTAACAACGGGAGCACAAATGGCATAGTTTTAAAAAAGAATGGAAGTTGGTTTTTCGAGTACTATAAAAATAACGCGCTTATTTCTGAAAAACTATCGATTAAATTTTAGTTATCACTGAAATCTAATAACAGATAGCATATTACTGCATTTAATAGGAGTCTGTATATCCCTATCATAGACAGAATCCATTAGCACGGCTGTCATTCACGCACAGACCGGAATTTAAAGCGCTTGCATTACGATTATTCATAAGCTTTCCTTTTTTCATTGGCATTCATGAGCATTCCGTTGTTCCCTATCGAGTTGGGAATGACGATCTCTCACAGCCTACCCTTTGCTGAAAAGGTCTGTCTTTAATACTGATTTATGAAATAATTATCCCTCAGGACAATTCAACATTTATGATACAGACTAAGTATAATTTATCAACAGAAAACGGAAGCTTTCCATCAGGAAGTTCCCATTTTTATTTTTAAGCTGATTCACTAACTCCCTGGTGCTACAATGAAGGTTTCATTTGGATTATCCAAATGGAGACATAAGTGATCAGAAAATTTTCCAAAAAAATATTTTTTGCCCGATTTTATAGCTGTTCGTCGAGAATTAAGCGATGTTGGTATAATTGAGGATTTTCTGTTGCAACGTTTTGCAGATAGTGGCGTCTTATCTACAAAACAATCGTAAAATATAAACAACAGCATAATGAAAACCTCAATCAAAACCCTAAAAAAATCAGTATTAGCAGCTATCGTTTTAAGTTCCGCTATTTTCTCTACAAGTGTAATGGCAGACGAGAAACAGCCAATCAAAATGTCGGCACCTAAAAACATTAGCCAGGTTATTGTAAATGGAAACATAGAAATCACATTGGTACAAGGACAAAAAGAAAGTGTAAGTTATAATGATGATAACACCGGTAGCGTAAAAGCGATCCAGGATGGACATGCACTAAAAATTACTTCGACAGATGCTAATACAGCTAAGATTACCGTTTATGTAAAAGATATCTATAGAATCCAGGCTTCTGAAAATGCAGTAGTAAAAACTGCAGGTAAATTGGATTCGAAATATCTTCAATTATTCTTAAAAGGAGATGCTGTTGCCGAGATCAATTCAAATACAGAAAGTTTATATACCGTAATTGAAGGTCGTGCAGATTTAAAATTAAGTGGAGCTACTGCAGAACATATCTTAGTAATGGGAAGCACTCCAAAATTGAATCTGGACAGATTTGCAGCAATGAAAACACAAATGAGTTCACCAGTAGTCGAAACAACACAAACTGCTTCATTAGCAAAATAATGAATAAAAATTTAACATTCTTAAAGCGATGAAATCTATTCATCGCTCTTTTTTTGTTCATACGAGACTTAATCGTAAGCTGCAGTATAAGTAAGTTGCAAACAGAAAAAATAGAAAAGTACTTTCTACTGTTCATTTTTTGATAAACTAATCCTTTCTGTTAGATTTGATAAATCGTTTTACCTTTTAAGCTGGAAACTCATCAGCGGCTAAATATCGTTTTTAAAAAATGTTAAGCTTGCCACATATAATCTAAATCCCTGAACATGAAAAAATATACATATCCCTTATTGACCGCAATATTTTTGCTAACAGCCTGTCTCAATTTTGCGCACGCACAAACCCAAAAACAACCTGTAGACTATGTTAACCCATACATTGGCAACATTAGCCACTTACTTGTGCCCACTTACCCTACTGTTCATTTACCTAACAGTTTATTGCGGGTTTATCCTGAGCGTGATAATTTTACCAGTAATATGATAGATGGCTTGCCTATTGTGGTTACCAGCCACCGGGGCAGCTCGGCCTTTAATTTGAGCCCCTTTCAGGGCGATCTCAAAAATGCGGGCAATATAGTTTCTTATGGCTACGACAATGAAGTGATTAAGCCTTATTATTACGAGGTTGACCTGGATGATTATGGGATAAATGTACAATTTGCGCCATCACATCAATCGGGGATATATGCGCTCAACTTTTCGCTGACAAATGTTTCTCCTTATCTGATCTTAAACACCAGAAACGGGGCGCTAAAGGTGAGTCGCAATGTGGTAAGTGGTTTTCAGAAATTAGACAATAATACCAAGGTTTACCTCTGCTTTGAAACTGATTTAATACCCGTTAAAGCAGGCACGCGCCAAGGAACTGAAATTGAATCAGGGGAACAGTCTGTTTCCGGACGAGATGCTTATCTTATTTTAAAATTTCCCGCTCACACCAGGCAGATTAAGGCACGTTACGGCATCTCATTTATCAGTGAAGAACAGGCAAAGCAGAATCTCCGTCGCGAAATCAAGGATTATAACCTGAACCAGGTAGCGCAGACAGGAAAAAATATCTGGAATGCCACACTTGGAAAAATCATAGTAACGGGCACTGATGAAACAGCCAAAACAATATTTTACACTTCCCTCTATCGCACCTATGAAAGGATGATCAGCTTATCTGAAGATGGAAGATATTTTAGCGCCTTCGATGGAAAAGTGCACAATGATTATGGTATACCATTTTTTACTGACGACTGGATTTGGGATACCTACCGTGCAACACATCCGCTCCGTGTGATTATTGAGCCGAAAATGGAAGGCCATATGATTAATTCTTATTTGCGAATGGCGCAACAGATGAACAACCACTGGATGCCAACTTTTCCGGAGGTAACTGGTGATAGCCGAAGGATGAACAGCAACCATGGTGTGGCAACTATAATTGATGCTTATAACAAGGGCTTGAGGAGTTTTAATCTTAATGAAGCTTATCAGTATTGTAAAGCAGCCATTACCGAAAAAACCCTGGCACCATGGTCATCAAAAAAAGCTGGTGTTTTAGATCAGTTTTTTAAAGATAAGGGCTATTTTCCTGCTTTACCTGAAGGCGAAAAAGAAACCGCAGCAGAAGTTCATAGTTTTGAAAAACGCCAACCTATAGCAGTAACGCTGGGCACGGTTTATGACGAATGGTGCCTGGGCAATATTGCCCAACAATTGGGTAAAACTGATGAGGCAAAATACTTTTTAGATAAAAGTACCAGCTACCATACAGTGTTTAACCAGGAGACCAGATTTTTTCATCCTAAGGATGCAGAAGGAAGATTTATTAAACCGCTGGATTACCGCTTTTCGGGCGGACTTGGTGCCAGAGAAACTTACGATGAAAATAATGGCTGGCTCTACCGGTGGGATGTGTTGCACAACCTGGGCGATTTGGTAAATATGATAGGTGGCAAACAGGCCTTTGTTGATGAACTGGAGAAAATGTATAATACCCCACTTGGGAAAAGCAGGTTTGATTTTTATTCGCAGTTGCCCGATCATACTGGTAATGTTGGGCAGTTCTCTATGGGGAATGAACCTGCCATGCATATTCCTTATTTGTACAATTATGCTGGACAACCCTGGCGCACGCAAAAAAGGGTACGGAGTTTATTAAGCCAATGGTTCCGTAACGATTTAATGGGTATCCCCGGCGATGAAGATGGCGGTGGCCTTACTTCTTTTGTGGTATTTTCGCAGATGGGCTTTTACCCGATAACCCCGGGCTTGCCAATGTATGTTATTGGAAGTCCCACTTTTGCCAACGTAAAACTGGATCTGGGAAATGGCAAAAAGTTTGAGTTGAACTGTATAAACTATTCTCCTGAAAATAAATACATTCAATCGGCTAAACTGAACGGGCAAGTATGGAACAAATCGTGGTTTGCTCACGAAGATTTAATGCGAGGGGGCAAATTGGAGCTGGTAATGGGCAAACGTCCGAATAAACGCTGGGCAGCGGATGAAGTTTCACTTCCACCTTCATTTAAAATGCCTGCCAAATAAAAAGGATTGAAGGTCTTGAGGAGAGCATATCGTTTTCTGTTATTATCTCCCCGGCTACCCAATATCATCTGCTATTGGATAAGCTAAATGGTAAGTGATTTATGCCTATCATGATAAAAAACGCTGTACCAATTCTTCCCATTCCTGATCTAATGATAATTGTGGCCTTTTTTCGCCAGCTTTAGCATACCAATAATCGACATTCCATATATCGCCTTCTTTGCGGTGAAGGTAGGCGTGTATGCGGGCTGAGGAAACATCGCCTAAATGGTCTACCTGGTTATGGGCCGTATGCCAATCTCCCTTGGCATCGTACCAGAGTGCCCGCAACTGAACCGACATGTTGCTATCTGGCCTATCTTTTTCTAATGACATTTTAAATTCAGCTATATTCTTCATTAACTTCTGATTCTATTTAAGCATTATACAAAATAATTGTAAACAGGATGATAGCCACCTGATAAAAATTATTTTGATTTATATCTTGTAGATTTCTACATTCAGCAATATTAAGATAAAACACTAAATATCAAAAATTTACCGACAATTTCCTACTTTAGGATATTCCTTTAAGCTGCCCAATCTTTTTAACCCGGCGCACTAACATAAAAACCATCTCCTGAAAAACTTGTTGTAAAAATGGGCATCGTTATTAATGGCCCCTTTAAAAAAGCAATTATGAATTCAGGAACTATTGTATACAGCAATTTAGAAGAGCTCTCAAAAAGTATTTATCAATTAACAGATGGCGAAACTGATATTAAAGATTGGCCAGTAAGAAATGAAGCTGGCGATTCGGTTGGAAAGGTGCGCGACCTCTTATTTGATCCCGAGCAAAAAGCAATTCGGTACGTTATTTTAGAACTCACCAATATGGGCGAAGATTTAGAGGAAAAAGCTGTACTGATACCCATCGGCCTAGCAAATTTAGGTGAAGGTAAAAAAGAAGTTATTTTACCTGATATTCACCAAGACCAGTTCAGGGCAATGCCTAGGTATATTATTGGTGAGGTTACGCCAGAATTGGAAAACCAGATCCGCAGTATAATTGGAAGTCCTGCAGCATTACGGATGGAAGATGAAATTGTAGAGATTGACCGTGCAAACTTTTATCGTCACCATCATTTCGATAAGAGTTTTCCGGAGCATAATCCCCGCAGTCAGGATTCTGATCAATTAATATAATTGATACGTTAAATTTAGCAGAAGCTGTATCATAAATTGTAATTCAGATCGAATATGCCACATTTAGACTGTCGAAATACTTTTTAAGACATCTGAAAAAGGTCTTTCGCAAGTTCAGGATGTACAATTGTAGAATTATAATACAGCCTCAGTATAGTTTATCAACAGAAAAAACGGGAGCTTTCCATCAGGAAGTTCCCGTTTTATTTTAAACTGATTCACTAACCTCTTAGTCCCAAAATAAAGGTTTCAAAAAGTTTGATTATCCAAATTGAGTCAAAAGCAATCGAAAAATCTTCCAAAAAAATATTGTTTGCCCGATTTTTATAGCTGTTCGTCGATTGTTTATCTGTGTTGGTATAATACCCTGATTGCTGCTGCAACGTTTCTGTAATACCGGCGTCTTATCATTAAAACAGAAACAAAATATCAATAAAATATAAACAACAGCATTATGAAAACCTCAATCAAAACCCTAACAAAATCAGTATTAGCAGCTATCGTTTTAACTTCTGCTATTTTCTCAACAAGTGTAGTGGCAGGCGAGAAACAGCCAGTCAAAATGTCGGCCCCTAAAAACATCAGCCAGGTAATTGTAAGTGGGGATGTGGAAATTACATTGGTACAAGGACAAAAAGAAAGTGTAAGCTATAATGATGATAACACCGGTAGCGTAAAAGTGATCCAGGATGGACATGCACTAAAAATCACTTCGACTGATAGGAATACGGCTAAGATTACCGTTTATGTAAAAAATATCTATAGAATACAGGCTTCTGAAAATGCAGTAGTAAAAACTGCAGGTAAACTGGATTCGAAATATCTTCAATTATTCTTAAAAGGAAATGCTGTTGCGGAGATAGATTCAGATACAGAAAGTTTATACACTGTAATTGAAGGCCGTGCAGATTTAAAATTAAGCGGCGCTACTCAAGAACATATCCTGGTAATGGGAAGCACACCAAAATTAAATTTAGACAGATTTGCTGCACTGAAAACTCAAATGAGCTCGCCAGTAACGGGTATCGAACAAACTGCCTCATTAGCTAAATAAGTTCCTGAACAAAATTGAAAAAGGCAGTGAAAATAATTTTGCTGCCTTTTTTATTTTTTCCATGTGTAAGCAACGTCAAAATTAACCTGTTTTTATGGGCTTTCAGTTTCGATATGCCAGTATTCTAAATTACCTTCATCGTACAGTTTCAGAAAAACATAACGTTGAGTATAAAATATACATCGTCCATTTGCATGTATTTATCTATTAAATTGCCACATATAGAAAATCAATTCTAATCCCTATTTTTGAAAAACTATATGCTCCATAAAAGATAATATCCCTTACTGCTAAAGCTAGATGATTACAAGAAATTCTTTTTACTCAGCCATCCGGAACTCCATATCGTTACTCCTTATCTTATTTTTTTCCAGCCATCTGTTTGCGCAGAAAGATAAATCCGTATACAAGGGTCAGGATGCATCTATTCTTTCAGATTCTGCAATATTGACGAGAGGTGATTATCTTGCACACCTGGAAAAAGTATTTGAAACTGTTAATAAAGTTCCGGTAACCGTTGGTTCATTTAAGAAACTTAAACCTATAGCTGCACACCTAACTCAAGATGAAGCTGCACTGGCTCTGCTAAAAAGCCGCTTAACACAAAGCGACAGGTCTCCAAATCTTCAAAACCTACTGATGGACCAAACCTTATTGGCAGAACTACAAAGCAATAACAAAGATTGTTTATCAGACCTTGATGAATATGAAAAGGAATTACGGACTTTAAAAACCGAGATTCTCAACCTGCGTAGAGATACCGTACTGATTAAAGTATTTACAGTACCGGCCATCCAGGTGATGTTCAAAAATGAATTTGCAGAGCTGAAGAAAAAACGTATCGTGATGGATAGCCTGCTGAAAACAACTACCTTATCAATCAATAATCTACAGGCCAGAACCTCTTCTAACCTCATCAACATTAAAGAGTTAATGTATCTTACCGATAGCCAGCTCGATGCGGTAAGCATTAAAGCTTTTGGTAAAGAACGTCGTTATTTATGGGAATCGGTAAATAAACCAGCCAATAAAAGCATGGGGTTCCGTAGGTTTATTCAGGGAGAGCAAGAAATATCTGGCTATTATTTTGTATACACCAGAAGCAGCCGGTTGTTATTACTTTTTACCTGTACCATCTTTTTCTTATGGGTATTCTTCAACTTTAGAAGCGTAAAACGACGCGGCCGTTTAGAAACGCTTGATGGTTTTTCAATGATCAGTCCGCAGCCTTATCTAATTACTTTTATCATGCTCTTTGCGTTGGCTCCAATTTTTGATCTGAGGGCACCCGCACTCTACATAGAAGCCGTAGAGGTTATACTCGCTATTTTACTTACTGTATTTTTCCGTAAAAAATTAAACCCTAAGTTATTTTACTACTGGTGCATATTTGTAATACTCCTTCTTGCCCCAGTTTTTTTGCGTCTTTTGGGCATGCCACCTAGATACCAGCGCTGGCTCCTTGTGTTCCTCACAACCAGTTCAATAGCCTATGGTATTATGGTATGGAAAATACTCGACGAAAAAACCAAAAGATACAAAATGATCCTTACCACGGGTTTTATTTACGTGGGCTTTGCTATTATCGCCACGTTTTGTAATCTATTTGGCCGCTTTACCCTTACGCAGATTTTTTACTCTACAGGGGTAAGTTCCCTTTTAAATGCCATATCGCTAACCATCCTGGCAAAAGTATTGGTTGAAGCCTTTTTATTACAGATGAAAAGCAGCAGGATACGTAAAGGATTTCCAGAATATTTTGATTGGGAACCTGTAATTGCAGGCCTTAAAAGGCTTACAGGTATTGGTGCTACCATTATCTGGTTTGTAATTTTTACCACCAACCTGAATATTTTTAACGGGCTATACGAGTCGGTAATGGAAATATTGACGGAAAAAAGAACTGTAGGCAGCTTCTCTTTTACCTTTGGGGGCATCGTATTATTTTTAGGCATTATCTGGATTGCCAATTTTTTGCAGAAATACATTGCTTATTTCTTTGGCGATACGGGCGATGATAGTTTTGAGGATAATAAGGGAGAACGATCTAAATTACTGGTCACCCGTTTGTTGCTATTGATTGGAGGCTTTTTAATCGCCGTTGCAGCTTCCGGGCTACCAATCGATAAAATAACGGTTATACTGGGTGCATTGGGCGTTGGAATTGGATTGGGCTTACAAAATATTGTAAGCAATTTTGTATCGGGGATAATCCTTATTTTTGATAAAACCATCCGAATAGGCGACATTGTAGAACTGAGTAATAAAAAAGGAAGGGTAAAGGAAATCGGTGTGCGCGCCAGCACCCTGCTCAGCGATGAAGGTGCTGAAATTATTATCCCCAATGGTTCTATTTTATCTAACAATATCATCAACTGGACGCTAAGTAATAACCAGATGCGGGTAGATATTTCTTTATCGATTGCAAAACCCTTTAATTCTACTGAAGTGGTAAGCCTGATCAGAGAAATTATTGTAGAGAACAGTAATGTTTTTATCAGTAAAGAGCCTATTATTATGATCAGTCCGGTAAGTAAGCTGAACAGCAGTATCAATATCTATTTCTGGTGTAAGGATATTTCGAAAGCTGATCTGACCAAAAGTATGATCAATGCACAGATTTTTGAAGCCTTCGAACAAAAAGGAATTGAAATTTTATGATAATAGATTACATGAACAATTTTTTCCTTTCCGAGTTATATGTCTACCCTGTTAAATCCTTAGGCGGTATCAGTCTTGAAAAAGCCCAATTAGAAGAAAAAGGCCTACAATATGACAGGAGATGGATGCTTGTTGATGAGGAAGGAATGTTTATCACACAAAGAAAATATTTCGAACTGTCCTTGCTTGCAGTGAATATTAATGATGGCAGGCTGATCATATCACATAAAATACATACCAACCAAATTATATCTTTTGATCTGCAGGAAGATAACGGTATACAAATTCCGGTTGTGATCTGGAATGACAGCGTTGTAGGCACTGAAGTAAATACCGAGGTAAGCAGCTGGTTTTCTGATTTCCTGAAATTTAAAGTAAAACTGGTAAAGATGCCAGTGGCAGAGAAAAGGATGGTAGACCCAAGATATGCATTGAACAATGAAGTAGTAAGTTTTGCCGATGGTTATCCTTGTCTGATTATTGGTCAATCTTCACTTGACGGGCTGAATGAAAAACTCGAAAATCAGATAAAGATGGACCGTTTCCGTCCCAACTTTGTGTTTACAGGCGGTGAACCACACATAGAAGACCGTTTCGATGCTTTTTATATTGGTGAAACTTTATTTTCGGCGGTAAAACCCTGTGCAAGATGCGTACTCATAACCATCGATCAGCAAACGGGCGAAAAAGGACAGGAACCATTGAGAACACTGGCCGGTTACCGTACCGTTGACAAAAAAATCCTGTTCGGACAGAATTTGCTGCACCAACAAGCTGGGGTAATCAGCGTGGGGGACGAACTTAAGGTAGTGAGGTGGAAGATGTAAAATGGAAGCCAGATGATGGAACCGATATTTCGATAAAAATCCTCAACTACCTTAAATCTTGATAGTAAAAAATCTTAAAGCTTAATTATTCAATATTTTCTGATCACCTGAGGTCAGCTAAGCCCATGCCATCAACCAAAGTGCTTTATGTTTGAGCGCAAACTTTTCACCACATTTAACGTTTAAAAACTAATTCCTACTTAAATGTGGGAAACTAAATAATTTAAATATTCATTGAATGAAAGAAGCAATAATTGAAGCTGCAGGCAAAAAAGATTATGAGAAACTGATTGCTGTTTGGGAAAGTTCTGTTAGGGCAACACACCATTTTCTTTCTGAAAAAGATATTATCACCTACCGGTCGTTAATTTTAACTGAATACTTTGACCAGGTACAGTTATACTGTGTTAAGGTTGAAGAAGAGATCATGGGTTTTATAGGTTTACATGGTAAATTTATCCACATGCTTTTTATCCATCCTGATGCCAGGGGAAAAGGACTCGGAAAAACTTTGATTGATTTTACAAAAAAAGAACATGGTGCAAACACCGTTGATGTAAATGAGCAGAATGAAGAAGCAGTAGGCTTTTATCAAAAACTTGGCTTTGTAATCATTGAACGAAGTGAGCGGGATGGAGCAGGAAAACCTTTCCCTATCCTTTCGATGGCCTTACAGACATAAAATTCAATAATTGTTACCAAGCAGCTTTATCTAAATTATGCTCGAAAATATCACAGGAAAACTATTAATGGCCATCGCAATAGGCGCTGCATTTGGATTATTTTACAGCCAACTGCTCAACATGCATGGTTTTACCAAAATCAAATACAAACATGTAGCACTTGGCATTGGGACGGTTATTTTTCTCCTGGGGCAATACAGCTTTGAGGCCGCGGGTATTGCCTGTTTTATCATCGGTATAGGAATTTTTGTGCTTGCCGTTGCTCTCATAGCAAGAGGTACCGCCGATTCGCTTAAATCACTATCTGCTAAATTCTCATCAGGTAACAAACAGCAGAATACTGAAGAGCTGCATCTAAACAAACCCGGTTTAAGTAATTATGCTAGCTTCATATTTCATCTTGTGGTTGTTATCCTCATCTCGTTATCGATATTTACCTATTCAAACGATACATTACTTAATCAGGAAAAAATGGACCGGTTGATCAGTGATGCTATTTTTCAGTTTATGAGTACCATTATGCTTATACTGTTAGGCATGTTTAATCCTTTCGTGACTCCTTCTGAAAAGTTATTGGGAATTGCTGACCATGTCGACAGCGTTAAATACCCTAAACTATACCTGCTGCTTTCGCGCAAAAAAACCTGGATGGTTTTTAAAACCCTCATTTGTCTGGGCATCATTGCTTATTTTGCATCCAAAGGATATTTTAACTTGCTAGCCTGGGATAGTGCCACACCTTATATGAACATTTACGTACTGGTTATTGGCTTTTTCATCATGGTCAATCTGGCACAGATGATCTGCAACCCCGAATATTTCTTTCAGGCAAATTTGTTCAGGATTAAGATGTTGCTGCGTTCGGCTTTTATCAGTATCTTTTTGAGTGCAATACTGGTTTTCTCAACCCTGTTTATTTCTTCTATTTTAGGAGTTGATATCAATAGATTGAAGGTGAGTTCGGAGGCCATCATTTTCCTCGGATTTAATATCATTATGTGTTATAATGAGTTTAGGCTGGCCAGGGCATAATAACGTTCTTTTTTATACAAATGTGAGTTCAGTTTTTCATCGGATTTACCAGTCAGACCGAAACATCTGACTGCGCCATAAACAGAAATTCAAATATTCGTCAAATCGTAATATCTGACGGCACAGAAATCAATATTTTAATTCAAAAAAAGAAAAATCAGCATCTTGACTAACACTTCCATTAAAATGAAGACCAATACGAGGGCTTCTATCCCATTGTGGTAAATAGTTAACCGTAATTTTTTCCTTGGCCGGCATATTTTGCCATTCTTGGTTTCCCTGCTTAAAAAATACTATTAGGCTTAAATCATCAGCTGTTTTCATTTTAAGCTCAACCGGAACCCTTGTCGCTATTTTTATTTTCGAAAGTACCACTCTGGTTTTATTTTCCACCTTCCAATAAACGATCTCATTTCCAGATATGCCAACACCTATTGCTGCACCAGCATCGCCATAATAAACTAAACCTTTTAATGCGTTATTGGTATTAGTTACGGTTGTAGTTGCTTCAAAAGTTCCTGATATGGGCCTAACGGTTAATGCTATCCCAGTGACGTTATCTCTATTGATGTTCCCGGATAAATGAAGCCGCCCGTTTTGTTGCGAAATTCTTGGAGTTGAGTTTCTAAAATCCCATTGCCAACTTTTATCCATTTCAGGCTTAGTAAAATTCAATTTCAAATCCCGGTTAAGGGTTGGTCCTGACTGTTCTTTTAAAACCGGCCATCCATTTTTCGTTGACCAGCTCAATTGGGCCAACATGCCCTCTCTGCCTGAGAAAACATTGGTCTTTTTATTGTAGGCATGGTAGAGGTAATAATCTTTTCCATCTGTGGCTTTTACAAACGAGCCATGCCCTGAACATTTCCAATATTCATTTTCCATCAACAGCGGATTGGCAGCATAAAGCTCGTAAGGTCCGGCAAAAGCTTTTGATCTGGCCACCCTTACATTATAATCACACTGTGCACCGCAACAGTTTCCAGCCGAATAAAACAGATAATAATAACCCTCTTTTTTCAGGATGCTCTGCCCTTCCAAACCAATCTTTTGATCGTCTTTAAGTAAAGACAACGGCTCTCCCTCTACTTTAAGTCCGTTTTTCGCTAATTTATAGGCCAAAATTTCAATTGGCCGCTTATCCAAACCATAAGCTTTAAAGGTAATATAGCGCGTACTGCCGTCAAGATAAACAAAAGCATCAATTGCTTCTTTTCCGTAATCAATAATAATCCCATGATCTGTAAAGCCCCTATCGGGATACTTTGAGGTGGCTACCCCAATGCAGGATATATTGTCCTTTTTCCTTCTCGCGGTATAATAAATGAAATAAGTTTTATCATGATAATCGTATTCAGGTGCCCAAAACGAACCCGAAGTCCATTTCGGTGCTCGTTCAAAAACATAACCTGTCTGTTTCCAATTCAGCAGATCTTTTGAGCTGTAGATTGGAAAATGAGGTGCCCACTCCGAAGATGTACCCACAGCATAATACTGATTATTGGCCCGGATAATAGATGGATCGGCAAAATCTCCGGCAATTACAGGTTTTATTACGGTTTGTGCTGATAACAAATCCGTAAGCAGAAGAAGCTTAGCGATTAACAATAAGGCAGCATACCGCGAATACTTTATTTTTTTCCTCATCATTATTATTAATAGGCCTTTGTAAAAAATCGTCATTCCAAACTCAATTAGAATCTTAATGCGCTTTAAGATTCCCGCATGCGCGAGAATGACGACCACACTATTTGATTCTGTCAATGATAATCGAAGTGCAACACAGTCGAGACGACAATCTTATAAAATTTTATTTCTGCACCGGTACGCTAATCTGGTATAATTTGTCGTGCAAAGCTTTCATCTGTGCTTCTGAAAATTTAATGTCTTTCCTATCGTAGGTCATTAATCCATTGGTTTCTACTTCAACATCGGTAGTTTGGGTATACACTCCCGCAGAAAGCCCTAAAGGAATTAATTCTTCTAAACGTTTGGTAAACTCTGCGTATTTGTTAAACAGATCAGTTTTGTTTTTAAAACTCTGATAACCCCAGTTGTTTTTCTGTTGCCACACATGTCCATCAATAGGAAGACCAAGGCCGCCAAACTCACCTAACACCAACGCGTATTCTTTTCCAAAATAATCAGGACTTGGCATTGCAGGATGTGGATAGTTGTGCAGATCGATAATATCACCTACCGGATGGAAATTACCTCCACTAGCCGTATTTACTAATCTCGAAGGATCTTTCTCCTTGGTCCATTTGGCAATTTCTACGGTTTTAAACTGACCCCAGGCTTCATTAAAAGGTATCCACACTACGATAGAAGGTACATTATATAGTGCATTGATAATAGCGTTCCATTCTTTTTTGTAATATCCTTCTGATTCGGCAGTCCTGTTTTTATCCGATCCATGATCCAAAATTCCCGGACGATTTTCCCAGCCATTTCCCAAATCACCACTCGGCATATCCTGCCAAACTAACATTCCGGCCTTATCGCAATAGTAATACCAACGGGCTGGTTCTACCTTAATGTGTTTTCTGATCATATTAAAACCCATTTCTTTGGTTTTATCCACATCGAATTTCAAGGCGGCGTCGGTTGGTGCAGTGTACAGACCGTCCGGCCACCATCCCTGATCAAGCGGACCGTACTGAAAAACAAATTCGTTGTTCAATAACATGCGCTGAATGCCGCTCTGGTCTTTCCCGATCGAGCTTTTACGCATGGCAAAATAACTTTTCACCTCATCAACCTTTTTGTTTTTAGCGAGCAGCTCTACTTTTAAATCGTATAAAAATGGGCTCTTAGGACTCCATAACTTTGGATTTGCAATTTTTAAAGTAATTGTACTGCTACCATCGCCGGTTTGTTCGGCAACTTTTGTAGGGCCATCCCAGGCCGAAACTTTTACCTGATTGCCTGAAGCAACTCCCGTTAAAACTGGCGTAACAGCCAATGATTGCTGATCGATGTCTGGGCTTACCTTAATGTGATCGATATGCGATTTGTTTACTGCTTCGATCCATACCGTTTGCCAGATGCCGGTTACAGGAGTGTACCATATGCCTTCTGGTTTTTTTACCTGTTTGCCTCTCGGTTGAGGTCCTTCATCTGTCGGATCCCAAACTTCTACAGTTAAGGTCTGGTTGCCGCTTTTATTTAAAAATGGAGTGATGTTAAAACTAAAAGGATCAAAACCACCTTCATGTTTACCAACTTCTTTGCCGTTGATGCTAACCGTCGATCTCCAGTCAACAGCACCAAAATGAAGGAGAATTTCTTTTCCCTTCATATTTGCAGGAACCTTGAATACCGTTTTATACCACAACAGGCTATCTTTACCCACTGTTTTGCCCACACCAGAAAGGGCAGATTCTACAGCAAAAGGAACTAAAATTTTCCCTTGGCTAATGGCCGGACGCTGCGATTTTTCAGAAATGGCATAATCCCAGAGACCATTCAGGTTTTTCCAGTTGCCCGTACGTTCTAATTGTGGACGTGGATACTCGGGCAACACATTTTTCGGATTAACATCCAATGCCCATGGCGAGGCAATTTTCCCTTTCACCATCGACCATGATTTGTCTTGCTGCTGAGCTGATAGGGAAAGTGAGAGCCCCAATAGCGATAAGAAAATAGATACTTTTTTATTCATCGGTTTTAATTTGTGTGTTAAGGTTGGTAATGTTGTTGATTTAAATAGAGAATAGCTTCCCGAATGCTTATTTGTTTCGTAAAATCAATATAAATCACTTTTTTTGAATTGATAAGCTGAGAGCAGGTGTCGTCATTCCCAACCCGATTGGGAATCTTAATGTAATAAGCTTTAAGATTTCCTTTTAGTGAAATCTGTTAATGGTAGCCTGTAAAAGAACTTTTTTCAACAAAGGATCTTCTACTACGCTCAGACTGACAATAATTTATTTATTATTAAGTTTTTTGATCAGGTTAACTTCGTCCAGACGGTATGGTGTACCGTCTGGCTGAAAAATTTCATGGAACCATTCAATTGGTTCAGAACCATCGGCAAGTGGGGTATCCCAGGCATATTTTGTATTGGTTTTACCCGCAGCAAAACCCCAGTTAATGGCGCCAACATTTTCTTCTTTTAACATCGGCAAAATATTAGCGAAACGGCTATTCCGCGATCTCGCCATATATTCAGTACAGATTAATGGTCGGCCGCTGGCCTTTAGCAGATCAATGGTTCTCTGGTGCCATTCTGGTGCTTCGTAATTATGGTAGGTTACAATATCCGAGTTGGCGAGTTGTATGGCATTCAATTTTTCGAAACCCCAGCTCCACAATCCAATTGAGATTGGTTGATCGGGATTAACAGAACGTGCCCAGCTGATAGTTTTATTTAATAAAGGAATAGTTGCTTCCAACTTTCCGCTGTTTCCGGGTTCGTTATATAAATCCCAAAGCAAAATCCTTTTATCATGCGCAAAATGGGTAAGCACATCTTTTACATATTTTTCGAGTTCTGGAAAGTTGACTTCCTCTTTAAAAGCCGGATCACCCGGATCCTGTAACCAGCCCGAATTGTGGATACCTGTTTTCGGTTCCGGTTGTTTACCAATGGCGGAAGTTTTGTTCCAGCAATCATCAAAGAACACAAACATGGGCTTGATACCATGTTTTTGGGTAATGGTTAAAAACTGGTCCATACGTTTTTTAAAACCTACTGGATCCTGGCTCCAGGCTTTACTGTATAAAAACACACGGAGTGTATTAAAGCCGATACTTTCTGCCCAGCCCAGCTCTTTGTCAATAAGATCGGGCGAAAAAGTGTCCGCCTGCCACATCTCCAACTGGTTGATGGCATTAGATGGAATGTAATTTGCGCCAGTTAGCCATTTATGCTCGCTATACCAGGTATTGGCTTTCTCTACCGACCATACTTTTGCAGGTTCAGCGCTTTTTTTTGTTTTTTGTGCAAAGCCCGTGCTGATGCTTAGGCTCATTACAGCAAGGACTACATAATTTTTTAGGTTCATATCGGTTATATCTGATTAGTTATTATGGTTTGATGGTGGGGTTAAACTCTCGCACGGTTTTACAGGCAACCCAAAATTCGGAGTACCGTCAGCATTCCAGGTAAATTTTTGTGCCCTTGGAGAACGGAAGCCACCACAGCCCTGCCCTGGTTTATCGTTGGCATGGTAGAGGATCCAGTCTTCTTTCCCATCAGGTGATTTAAAAAACGAATTGTGACCTGGAGCGTAAACGCCATCTTTTGTCGATTGTTGAAATACAGGTTGATCAGCCTTCGTCCAGGATTTTGGATCGAGCAGGTTGCTTTTTGCTGAAGCAGAAAGCATACCCAGCGCATAAAAATCCGTCCAGCAGCCACTAGCCGAATAAATGATGAAGATTTTATTACCATGTACCAGAAACTGTGGTCCCTCATTTACATCAACGTGGGCACCACCGCCCAGATCACCTATCTTTTCCCAGTTGAATTTTGGGGTAGAAATTTTTACGCGGTTTCCATCCACCGTCCATGGATTTTTAAGTTTAGCCATAAAAATTTCCTGTTTACCGTTTTCATCTCCTTCCCATCCCGACCAGATCATATACAGCTGGCCTTTAAAATCGATCACATCGCCATCTATGGCCCATTTATCGGTAGGATCCGCAATCTTGCCTTTAAATATCCACTCCCCCTTCATCGGATCGGCGGAAGCATTTTCCAATACATACATGCGGTGGTTTTCATTTTTTCCATCATCAGCAGCAAAATAGGCATACCATTTTCCCCTCAAAAACATGACTTCAGGTGCCCATATTTCTTTACTGTAAATCGTTCCGGCAGGTGCTTTCCAGATTGTTTTCCGCTCTGCATTTTTAAGGCCATCAAGGGTTTTGGTTTTCCAAAGGTCTACGCGGTTACCAGTGGTATGAGTATAATAGTAATAACCATCTTTATAATAACTATAAGGATCGGCACCGGATGGCAACAGGGGATTGGTAAATGTCTGTGCATTTAACCCTCCCATCACTAACAAACACAGTACGAAAAGTAATTTTAGTTTCAATTTATTCATTTTTAAAGCTTTACACCTGCTATTTTTTTCAGGCTGCTGCATTTTCTCAATCTTTAAAAAAAGTGATTTATTTTCTGAAACCCACCTTCTTTTGTTTCAATATTTCTACAAATGCAATCAATTTACACCTTGCATTAAAAAGCGGAAACTTTTAGGGTCGACCTGCATCTGATCAGCGCCGTCTTTATCTTTCACAAAAGCAACCTTGATAATAGCTGTAGCCCTCGGCGATACTTTTTGATTGTTATGATGGGTGTGAAATACATATTGTAAAGCCCCTTTTTCATTGGTAAAAAAATCGCCGTGACCAGTGCCATTGAATCTCAACAACTTTCTGTTAATGATCGGATTTCCTGCATATTTCTTCCATGGCCCGGTTGGTGAGCCTGAAGTGGCATAACCTACAGCATAATCGGGATTTCTAAAATCGTTTGCCGAATAAAAAAGATAATAAAGCTGATCTTTTTTGAGTACCGTTGGACCTTCGGCTACCGGCCAATCGGTTTTTGCGGTATTTTCCCAAAATTCGGTTCCCGATAAACATTCCTTGGCAGTGTTTGGGACGACATCCGAAAAATCACTTTTCAGTTCAGATACATAAATCCGGTTACCTCTATCGAGTTTGACATGGTAGAGGTAATTTTTCCCGTCTGTATTGGTAAACACGAAAGGATCGATCTGTTTACCAGTGCCAGAAATGGCTTTTAATGTTTCCTGCTTGAATGGTCCTAAAGGACTTTTGCTCTGAGCAATTGCAATCTGCTCGTCCGCGGTGTAAGCCATATAATAAGTATTTCCCTTTCTAAATACCTGCGGGGCCCAAAAACCTTTACTTCCAAAAGCATCGCCCTTTTTTAAAGCAAAGCCATTATTTTCTGACTTTTTGTTCCAGGTTTTAAGGTCTTTTGAAACGTACACTAAAAAACCCTGATCGCTACTTGTACCATACAAATAATAGTTACCATTATCTACAAAAATGGTCGGATCAGCTAGATAAAGGGTATCATTTAGCGGTTTGGCAAACACGTTTTTACCGATAGAAAATACGAAGAAGTATAAAAAAAAGGCGAAAATATATTTCATTGAATACGATCTTAAAAACGTAATATAATGATTATTAAATACTTATATTAATCATCATTCCCAACCCCATAAGAGATCGTCATTTCGAGCGGAATGCAATGCAGTCGAGAAATCTATTATAGATCTCTCCATTTCGCTGCGCTTCAGTCGAGATGACGACTTTCTCGTGGATAATATTGTCATTAACTAAAAACCTATTTTACTTACAGGTGTAAAAATCAGATCGTCAACACCGGCAATTTTAACGCCTATCCTGGCAAATACATAATTTTGAGTAGGTGTAATGCCTGGGATTGTAACACTCATGTTCAGGTTGTTGAGGTCGGCGATGGCTGTGCCACTGATCTGCTGGGTAGCGATATTATTGCTTCCATCTACAAATTGTGTTTTGTTAATGTACAGCGATACATTTTCTATATCCTTGCCATCGGCACTGGTAATAATTTTTTCAAGTTTGCAAAAAGCATTTACTTTGCCGGCTGCAGCCGTGAGCGTAGCCCCACGGATCATGTAATAAGGCATTACTTCGATATCCATTGTTTTGCTACCGCTGATGTTTACTGCAATAGTATCCTGCCTACCGGCAGCATTCTTTTTCCATAAAAAAGGTCCCTGGTTAGGGGAAAAAACCAATTTATAATCTCCATTGAATAATTTGGCAGAATAGGTTCCATCCTGGCTCACATTAACATTTAGTGCCGAATAGTTACCAAAACCCGACTGCCAGAGTTCAAAATTAACCTGACCGTACTGAACACTGATGGGTTCTCCTTTATAAACGATCCGTCCGGTAAAATCGGCTTCAGGTGCATCGTAGTTATCTTTTTTACATGAAGCAAAAAGTACGGCAATAAGTGCCCCTATCATGAAATAAAATCTAATTTTCATATCTATATCTGCTTATTGGTTAGGGTTTCTTACAATTTTAGGGTTTCCGTTAAGCACATCCTGCCCGATTGAAGAGTAGTAATTTCCGATACGGAAACGGTGTGCAGCGGTTACACGGCTTGGTTTGACCACTTTAAAAATATATTTCAAATGGTTTTCGTTGCCAGGGTTATAATATTTATATGGCCACAAACCAAATACCTGCGTACTGGTGCGTGTTGCGCTACCTATATTATTCGCATTAATAAAATCGGCTGTCGACATATTACTGCCGTTCCAAACTTTATCAGCCAGTCTCCAACGCTTCATGTCCCACAATTCATGTCCTTCAAAAGCGAATTCTACTTTACGCTCGTGTACAATACGGTCAAAAGTGATCTGCGCCGGGGTTAAAGCAACAGTTAATCCTGCACGGTCTCTCACTTGTTTAATATAGTTCGCCGCTGTAGTCGGATCGCCCAGTTCGAAAGCAGCTTCGGCTGCATTTAGCAATACCTCGGCATAACGGTATCGGATCCACCAAACATCACTCCGGGTACCAATCTGGCCTGAACCTGTTGCCGGATCTAAATATTTACGCACATAAAAGCCCGACTGTGCACTGAATTCTAAACCATCAACAGGCCCGTCTCTTCCAACTACCTGTACGGATGCCGGATTATCTGGCAGTACCTCTTTTTTGCTCTGCCCGAAATCATCACCTGTGATAATAGTGCCATTTGCCAATTGGTACCCCGCCCAGATATCAACCGTTTTTCCTTTAAACTGTGTTCCAGGAAGAATTACCGTACCAGCTAAACGCGCATCGCGGCCAGCAAAAATATCGGTGATGTTCGTGTAATAAACTGGATTTCCGCTACCATCCACAGAGGCTAATGAGGCATAGGTATTATCTAGTTTTTCAAAAGACTGAACCAGATTTAATGAAGGGTTCAATCTTCCGCCCTGTGCTTCCTCGGCAGAAGAGCGTGGTTGGTTATTGATGGTGAAACCATGAGCTTTATTGGTTTTGAGTTTAAAATCTTTTGCAAATATCACCTCCGGATTGCTGCCTTTATCGGTAAAGAGCGCTGCAAAATTATCAGATAGGTTTGGATTCTTTTTGTAAAGCGAATATTTACCCCCATCGATAATTTCTTTTGCTGCATTTAAGGCTTTGGTAAAATAACCATTAGCCATTGCTGCAGAAATGCCAACCTCTCCTCCCGGAAGGGATAATTGAGCATTGCTATATTTTGCAATAGAACCAGCATAAAGTGCAGCTCTCGATTCCATGGCCAGGGCTGCAGCTTTTGTAGCTCTGCTCTGTATGGTTGCATCATCTGGAAGTATGGTTTTAACCGCTTCCAGTTCAGCAATCACAAAATCGTAAATTTCAGATTCTTTGGCCCTTGGGTATTGCAGGTAACTTGGATCTCCGCTATAGTCGTAATCTAAAACAGTTGTGATCAGCGGCACACCACCCATTCTTTTTACCATTTCGAAATATACCCCAGCCCTGATAAAACGTGCTTCGGCAAGAAAGCGGTCACGGTCTACTGCTTTTAGCGTGGTAGCTTCCTGCCCGCGTTTGATAAACATGTTTAGATCACGGATATAACCGTAAACACCCATGTCCCAAAATCTCCAGGCATCATAACCATACTCCAAATTCTGGTGACGGAAATAATCACCACTGGCGGAGGCAAAACCTTCGTCAAAATCGGTAAAAGTCCACCATGCCTCGATAGTCTGATAATCTGGGAAACGATCGTACAGATCGCCAACAACAGTAAGTACCAGGTTAGGGTCTTTCCATACCGCATCAATCGGCAGGGTACTAGTTGGTTGCTTATCTAAAAATTCGGAATCTTTTTTACACGACTGCGCAAAACTCAAACATGCAATGGCAGCAAATGCGTATATATATTTTTTCATTTGATTAGTCTTTTTCATGTTACAGCGTTAGTTTAAGGCCGATATTAAAGAACTTGTTCTGTGGATATTGCAATCCATTATCATCTGCAATTTCAGGATCTACACCATATTCTTTCAGGTTATCGATAGAGAACAGGTTATACCCGTTTACATATACCCTTGCATTCTGGATCTTGATTTTTTCTGCCCATCTTTTAGGGATAGTGTATCCAATTTCGAGTGTACGGGCACGCAAATAACGTACGTTATGCAACCAGAAGGTCGAGTTTCTGGTATTGTTACTATGATCGCGATCATTAAAACGGATTGCAGGATATTTACCAGCCACCCAAGGGCTGTTCAGGTCGTAAAGATTGGTACGGTGCCAACTGTCATCGGCAAAATTCTGCAATAGCGCACCTCCGTTCTGGAATGCCCAGCGTTGTTCCCAGTTCTGATTCCATGAATACATTGCGCCACCAGAAAAATCGGCGGTAAAATCGAAGTTTTTATAAGAGCCCCCTATGGTGAAGCCAAAGCCAATGTTCGGCTGCCCCTGCGTGGTATAACCTATCGGCCTTTCATCCAAACCGTCAATAATACCATCACCATTCTGATCCTTGTAAATTAAATCGCCAGGCAATAAAGAACGGTTACCTTTTCCATCAATGTTAACTTTATAATTATTAATCTCATCGATACTCTGAAACTGACCGGTTACTTCATATCCCCAGAAAATATCGGTGTAACGTTGGTTTCTAATATTTCTATATTGATCCCATGAATTGCCATAACGTGGCTTGTACTGATCTAAAAATTTTCTCCGGCTGATGGAGATATTTCCACCAACATTGTAGTTGAATTCTCCAATCTTATCTCGGTAATTCAACGCAAATTCGGCACCGAACTGCGCATCACTTTCCAGATTTTCCTCCGCCAATGGGTACCCCAGTTCGATTGGTACCAACACATCATTTTTAATCTGCTTTAAGCCAGTACGTTTTCTGTAGAAATAATCTGCAGTTCCGCTAAGTTTACTATTGAACAATGAAAAATCAAGACCGATATCTGTGATTTTACTCTTAAACCAGGTAAGGTTATTGATAATGGGCCCCTTATCCCTTGAAGTAGTGATATTTTTTCCATCTAAAATTACAGTACCCTGGTTGTAGCGGTATCCCGGAATGTAAGCAAAAGGATCGATACCAAGATCATCATCCCCGAGTACACCATACGAAGCTCGAAGTTTCAGATCATTTAAAATTGTGCTTTCACCTAAAAGCGATTTCATAAATTTCTCCTGAGTAATTCTCCAACCGATTGATGCTGAAGGGAAATAACCTACACGTCTGTCGGGAGCAAACTTCCATGAGGCATCTCTACGACCAGAAAGTTCCAGGTAATATTTGTTGTCATAATTATAGTTTATCCTGGCTACGTAACCAATACGGGCCTCTTCTTCCTGAATGTCTGCAAAATCCTGTCCGTCCATATCTGCAAACTGCAAAACAGGCAAAATATTAGTCTGTGGTACGGCATGCTGGAAAGTATAGGTCCTAAAACGATCCAAACGTTCTGCTACTAAAACGCCACCAATAGTGTGTTTGCCAAAAGTACGGTTATAGTTGGCCTGTAACTGATAGGTATTGGTGTATATCTTTTCATTCCTGCGTTCCCTGTAAGGATTAGAGCTTCCTATTTTTTCCTCGTATACGCCAGTTTCAGGATGGTAGGTATACACATTGTATGTGTATTCATGGCCATTGATCACGTTATCGGCAATATAATAAGAATATAACCCCTTAACTTCTAATCCTTTAATAGGCGTATCATAACTTGCTGATAAATTGGTCTGTAAAACCCGCCAGTCTGATTTCCAGTAGCCACTTAACGCTTTACTCTGCACGGCAAATTGTTCGGTGTTGTGCCCGATATCGTTTGGGTAATTTGGGTTGCCATTGGCATAAGCCTGCTCGGTCGGTCTGTTTCTCAATAAAGCAAAACGGGCGGCCCAGTAATCATCTCCACCCGGTACGCCCGGTTGATCGCGGCTTTCTATACGGCCATTAATGAGCATACCCACTTTAAAACGGTCGGTTATTTTAGCCTCGATATTACTCTGGATATTGGTTCGGTTAAAATCGAACTCTCTTGCCTTTCCATATACCCCTTTCTGATCTAAGTGTGTACCCGAAAAGTAATAGTTTACTTTGTCACTGCCCCCTGAGGCACTTAAATTAATCGAAGATTGTGGTGCATTGGGCGCAATGATGATATCTTTCCAATTCTGGCTCTGATAGCCATATTCTGTTCCCGCTTTCCATTTATCCAGTTCGGCCTGGGTAATACTGGTTGCTCCGTTCTGGTTCATTTCTGCAGTAGCTTGTCCAACTTTCCACTGGTAAGCATCGGTTGTTTCAGGGAAACGTACCCAGTTTTGCCAACCCGTATAAGCATCCACACTGAAGCTATTACGGGTACTGTTTTTACCTCTTTTAGTGGTGACCAATATTACCCCGTTTGCAGCCCTGCTACCATAGATAGCAGCCGAAGCATCTTTTAACACACTAATGGTTTCGATATCATTAGGTGAGATATTATTAAACTGGCCGGCATCCTGTTGAATACCATCGATTACATAAAGGGGATTGCCCATGTTACGGATTTGGATGTTGGCACTTGATCCCGGTCTACCATCAGGCATCCTGAACGAAACACCAGGCAGTTTACCAGCAAGGCCAGTGCTCACAGTTGAACCGCCATGTACTTTCTCGAGGTCTTTACTGCTGATAGAGGAGATGGCTCCGGTAATGGCTTCTTTTTTCTGTGTGTTGTACCCCACTACCACCACTTCGCTAAGATCGTTATTGGATGGCTTAAGTTTAACGTTAACCTGCGAACGACCTGCCAGGGCAATTTCCTGGTTGACATAACCTACATAAATAAAAATCAGGGTCGCATTTTTATCGGCCACCTGGATTTTAAATTTTCCGTCAGCATCAGTGGTTGCCCCCGTGCTGGTACCCTTAATTTTAATACTTGCTCCTACAACTGTTTCGCCCTTTTCGTCGGTAACAGTACCAGTAACGGTGCTTTGTTCCTGTGCAATGAGCTGAAATGAAAGTAAGAGTAAGGTAATCGAGGTAAAAATAGCAGAGAGGACTTTGCTTTTCAAAAATAGCTGTTGAAGCAAGTACCAATCCGTACGTACAAAGCCGTCATAGGAGAATAAACTTCTTTTCATATTTGGTTAGTGATTTGATTAATTACTAGAAGTAAATGGTTTTAGTTCCATTTAATTCTTTTCAAAGATTCAGTTTTTAGCATTAGCACGGGATACGTATTTGTATCAATATTTCTCCATTTTGTCTCGATTTGCGTTGAATGACTTTTGCCATAGAGTTAACTGAAAATCCGATTTAACCACAGATAAAAAGGATAAAAACAGATATTTGACTAAGACGATTTTGCCAAGGAGGTACGGAACACACGGAGAATTTATTCGATATCCATATTAAAAGGATCTCATTGAGGGCTGCGCCGTTAAAAACCTGCGAGGTCTATAAGGCGGTGGGTTTTGCGTTAGGGATTGTAAGGGTTCAGTACCGATTCTTCATCGGTGCCGGAGCGAAGCGCAGCCCTGCAAAGCCCGACCTTTGCGCAGCTTAGGGAACGCCCATATTAGTTTACAATTTGCAGTTGGCAGTTCGCAATTTCATTTCTATAAAAACTGAGTTTCTATCTTTAAGGCTTTCACAATAAAAATAGAATCTGTCTCAATTTTTCTACGGATCCTCTCAAACTCAAATTAGCCTGAAAGCAAAACATTTCTTTAATATATTTGAAGCTACTGACCAATATACCTTGAAAAAACTCATCAACCTTTTATATCTGTTATTTTCGGCCAACCTGCTTTCGGCACAGCCTTACTATTTCAGGCATTACCAGGTAGAGAACGGGCTTTCTAATAATACGGCCTTTTGCAGTGTGCAAGATGGAAATGGCTTTATGTGGTTTGGTACGAAAGATGGGCTGAACCGGTTTGATGGATATTCTTTTAAAACCTACCGCCACGATACTGAAAAAGCTGGTAGTTTGGGCAATGATCTGATTTCTGCACTTCACCACGATCACGAACAAACACTTTGGGTAGGTACAAACAACGGTGTATACCAATACAATCCAATAAAAGAAAGCTTCGCCATTATTAAAGAAACCAAGGGAATGCGTATTACAGACCTGGCGAGCGATCAGCAGGGAAATTTATGGATTCTGTCTTCATTCAAGATATATTTATATCAAAAGCGCACCAAGAAAATACAGGCTTTTGGCCATAATGCACCGTTCGATGCCTCACTGGTAACTGTTTTAAAAGATGGTAGTGTTTGGATCAGTACTGGAAAGGGAACGTTAGAAAAATACAATCCCAAAGCGAATAATTTTCAGCAGTTTAATATTAATGGAAAAAATGTCAAAACCGAATATGGCTGGGTATCCAGAATTGCAGAAACTGAAGATGGAAATTTATTGGTTGGCACTACCAATCAAGGTGTTAAACTTTTCAACCCTGTTACCTTAACATCAAAAAATATACTCAGATTAAACGACGACCAAACGCCAATTTTTGTCCGGGATATCAAAAAAACGGGCATGCATGAGTTTTGGATAGCCACAGAATCGGGCGTTTACATTTATAATGATGAAAGTGGAGCAATTATTCACCTCAAAAAACAATATAATAACGATTATTCTTTAAGCGATAATGCGGTGTATACCATTTGTGTAGACCGTGAAGGAGGGGTTTGGACCGGCACCTATTTTGGTGGTGTAAATTACTATTCGAGCCACACGTCATTGTTTACCAAATACTTTCCTCAAAATGGTACAAATTCGATTAGCGGAAGCGATGTAAGGGAAATTACGAAAGACCGGGTTGGCAATTTATGGATTGGTACGGAAGATGCCGGACTGAACAAACTCGACGTAAAAACAGGCTTATTTAAACACTTTTTACCCGACGGGAAACCAGGAAGCATTGCCTATTCCAATATCCACGGATTATTGGTTGATGGGGACAAACTCTGGATTGGCACTTTTGAACATGGCCTGGATGTTTTAGATCTGAAAACAGAAAAGGTAATTAAACACTACCAGGCAGGTGTCGGAAATGCGTTACGTACCAATTTTATTGTTACTTTTTGTAAAACGCGGTCGGGTGAAATTTTAGTTGGAACCATTAATGGGATTTATCTTTATAACCGCAAAAGAGATGATTTCGACCCTATTGCTGGCCTCCCATTTATTTTTTACGATTCAGTTATGGAAGACAGTAAGGGAAATATCTGGGCGGGCAGCTTTAACGATGGAATATTTCAGTTTAACTTATCGAAACCTGGCTACGTAAACTACCGAAATATTCCAGCGGATGCAAAAAGTTTAAGCCATAACAGCGTAAACAGTATTTTTGAAGATAGTAAACAGCACATTTGGATAACTACTGATGGTGGTGGACTTTGCCGGTTTGATCAAAAAACACATCAATTTGAGCATTACGGGATAAAAAATGGTTTTCCGAGTAATTACCTGTTCCGTATAGAAGAAGATGCTGTTAACAAGTTCTGGATTAGCAGTACCAGAGGACTTATCCATTTTGATCCTATAACGGGTTCAAGTAAAACCTATTCTAAAGCCAACGGATTACTTACCGACCAGTTCAACTATAGTTCTGCCTATCAGGATGAAGACGGTAGAACCTATTTTGGGAGCGTAAAAGGGCTTGTAAGCTTTAATCCTGCAAATTTAAGAGCCACAAACTATGAGCCCTCTGTATTTTTAACGGGGTTTCAGATCAACAGTTCGGAAATAGGTTTAAACGGGAAAGATTCTGTTACTAATAAATCAATTGTTTATGCTGATACCATAGAACTTAACTATAACCAATCATCTTTTAGCATTGATTTTGCCGCCTTAAGCTATCTATCGCCCGAAATGACCGAGTATACTTATAAAATGACAGGGCTTTATAAAAATTGGGAATACTTAAAAACCAACCGGAAGGTTTATTTTACCAAACTTGCCCCTGGCAATTACATTTTTGAGGTGAAAGCATTGGTTGAAGGTAGTAATACCTGGAGCACTAAAAATGTTAAACTTCTGATCAAAATACGTCCTCCTTTTTATCTTAGTACCCTGGCTTATCTGCTCTATTTGATCGCGATAGGTGGAGTAATTTTCTTTTTGGTGCGAAGGTATCACAGAAAAATTGCACTAAAGAACAGCAGGCGGATGGAAGTTTTTGAGCATGAAAAACAAAAAGAAGTTTATCAGGCAAAGATCGAATTTTTTACCAATGTTGCCCACGAGATCAGGACACCACTCACCTTAATCATCGGACCGATGGAGAAATTGATCAAACAGGCCGATGCCGTACCCGCAATAGAAAAAAATTTAAGGATTATGGGCCGAAACACGGATAGGTTGCTCAAATTAACCAACCAATTGTTGGATTTCAGAAAAACCGAAACCAGCGAATTTTCTTTAAATTTTGTGAAAGCCGATATCAGCGAGATATTAAAGGATATTTTTCTCCAGTTTCAACCCGCAGCCGAGCAACGGAATATTAATTATACCATCAATTTGCCCGAAAAAGCATTCCAGGCCTATATCGATGTAGAAGCTTTTTACAAAATCATCAGCAACCTGATTGACAATGCCATTAAATATGGAAAAACGACAGCTGAAATCATTTTATCGAAATCAGCAGAACAGGATAAATTTAAAGTTTGCGTTAAAAGCGACGGCAATAAAATAACTGCAGAAATTAAGGAGAAGATTTTTGAACCTTTTTTCAGGGCTAAAGAAACGCAGATCACCACTGGAACGGGCATAGGTCTTTCCATTTCCAAATCGCTTGCACAGTTGCATAGTGGCGAGTTGTACCTGGATATTAATGACCATCATTTTAATATATTTGTATTAGAACTGCCCATCCATCAACTTATAGAATTTAACCTGAACGGGAAATGGAAGAAATTGTAGGTACGCTCACGATGAAAGAGCAACAGGAAATAGAGAAAAACGTGGTATTATTGGTCGATGATAATGAGGATATCCTTGATTTTATATCGGATGACCTGGATGAAAAATATCATGTTTTACAAGCCAGAAATGGCATAGAAGCATTAGCAATATTACAACGTGAAATTGTTCAACTCATTATTAGTGACGTAATGATGCCCGAAATGGATGGCTTTGAATTTTGTGCAAAAGTAAAATCGACCCTGGAGTTTAGCCATATCCCGGTGATACTGCTTACCGCAAAAAATTCATTACAATCTAAAATTGAAGGTTTAGAGCTCGGCGCCGACGCCTATGTAGAAAAGCCCTTTTCGCCCGAGTTTTTACAGGTGCAGATTTCCAGTCTGCTTAAAAACAGAAACAAGATCAAAGAATATTTTTCCAATTCTCCCCTCCTCCACCTCAAAAGCATCGCATATTCTAAGGCAGATGAGTTGTTTTTGGAAAAATTACAGGATACCATTAACAAAAACATCAGCGATCAGGATCTGGATGTAGAACACCTGGCAGAAAAGATGAATATGAGCCGCCCTACTTTGTACCGCAAGATCAAATCTATTTCCAACTTGAGTCCCAACGAGCTAATCAATTTAGCGCGATTAAAAAAAGCTGCCGAATTTTTAAATGAAGGGCTATTGAAAATTTACGAAATTTCAGAATTGGTTGGATATAGCTCTCAATCACACTTTGGACGAAACTTTGCCAAGCAGTTTGGCATGTCGCCTACTGATTATTTAAACAGCAGGATTGCAGAAAAGAAAAAAGGGTGATTTTAAAGGGTTACCAAACGCGAATAATCTTTATTGAGAAGGCTTTTTCAGCCTAAGAAGCAATATTAGCGATAAATCGTCATTTCAATCGGAGTGCAATGTAGTCGAGAACTACGGAGTGCTCAGCAGCTAAATCTACGTATATAGATCTCTCCGTTTCGCTGTGCTCCAGTCGAGAGGACGATCGTTCTAATAGATCATTTTGAATAGAAATACAAAGAATTCAGATAATTCCATCTCAAAATCAAACATTTAGCCAACCATTGTTATTATCTTTTATTATGCGTAAATTGTATTAACCAAAATATATAAGTTATGAATATGCTTAAGAAAATCGAGAACTGGGGCGATCATCACCACCCAAAATGGTTAGATTATTTTAGAATTTTATTAGGCCTCATTTTAATCTGGAAGGGTATTGATTTTTACATCAATATGCAGGCTTTTAGCAATTTAATGAGAGGCGCTTTCTTAGGTACAGCAATAAGCATCAGCTTACTGGCGCATTTTATTATTGTATTACATATTATCGGTGGTTTAGCCATTACGCTAGGAACCTACACGCGTACATTTTGCCTCATTAATTTACCCATACTGGTCGGGGCCGTATTCTTTATCAATATTTCGGGAGGCATTTTTAAACCCTACTCAGAATTTTGGTTTTCGGTTTCAGTATTGGTTGGATTAATCTGTTTTGCCATCGAAGGAAATGGAATTTTATCGGTCGAACGCGATAAAATCTTGCAAAAACAGGCCGCTTAGTTCAAAATATTCATACAAAACCCCAACATAAACGGCTTAAATTAGCTGTGTATTAATGTTTTTTGTTTTTTTATACCCGCTAACTAAATGATTAGCAAGACTTAAAATATTAATTAAAATATTTGATCAGAAATCGTTTGCAGATTTGCTTCAAATTCCTACTTTTGCAGCGGAGAGCTGGCAGAGTGGTCGAATGCGGCAGTCTTGAAAACTGTTGACTGTAACAGGTCCGGGGGTTCGAATCCCTCGCTCTCCGCCTGAAAAAACTAAAGCCTGAAATCATGCGATTTCAGGCTTTAGTTTAAAACATCCTGTCCTAAATTCGAATACTGAACATATTCTTTTATACGGATCAATTGCTCCTATCATTAACCTCAAATCTACCTGTTTTTAGGTGCAGTACAATTTTGAACACGATAATTTCTTCATCATGCGCATCTGTTTTGCCTGTGCCATGCGATGGCTGCTCAGATGGTGTATTGGTTAAGGGCATCATCCGGTGGATAATACCCTGTAAAACATTTTGTTTTTCTGAAGTACCGGTGATTTCTTCAAATTTGCCCCAGCACACCACACTTTTCCAGTTAAAGGTATCACGGATCTGGTCAATTTGGAAGCAGACCTCTGGGTTACTTCTCATCATCCTGATTTTTTGTCCGGGAGCAGAATGGGCATAAACCGTACCGTTGTTATAAACATAATTAATGGGCACAATGTAACTCACCCCATGGGCGTGGCAGCCTAAACGACCTATGTATTGCCCTTTAAGAAGCTTTTCAACTTCCTCTTCTTCTAGTTTCCCTAACATTTTTAAAAAAATTAATGTTGAATATTTATTTTCTACGTCGTTCCCGAAATATCTAAAACAACCCTTCCCTCAATCTCTCCCATTTTCATTTGTTCAAATACTTCGTTAATGTCATCCAGTTTTGCAGATTTAATCTGCGCCCTCACCTTGCCATCTACGGCGAATTCGATAGCCTCCTGCATATCTTTTCTTGTACCTACAATAGAACCCCTAATGGTAATCCTGTTCAGCACGGTATCAAATATGGGAAGGTCGAAACTACCTGGCGGTAATCCATTTAGCGATAAAGTGCCTTTTCTGCGCAATGCGGAAAGCCCCTGACTAAAAGCGATTGGCGATACTGCAGTTACCAATACGCCATGCATTCCCCCAGTTTGTTTTTTAAGAAACTGGCCAGGATCCTGTTCAAGCGCGTTAACCACAATGTCAGCACCTAGTTTTCTGGCCATTTCCAATTTATCATTAGAAACATCAATCGCTGCAACTTGAAAACCCATGGCTTTTGCATATTGAACTGCTAGATGGCCTAGTCCGCCAATGCCCGAGATGGCAACCCATTCGCCTGCTTTTACCTCGGTTTCCTTTAATCCTTTGTAAACAGTTACTCCGGCACATATAATTGGTGCCATTTCTGCAAAATTTACGTGCGAAGGAAAATGTGCAACATATCTGGAATCGGCAATTACATATTCTGCGAAACCGCCATCAACGCTATAACCGCCATTTTGCTGCTCATAGCATAATGTTTCCCAACCTGTTAAACAAAATCCGCAACAGCCGCAGGCACTGTACAACCATGGAACACCAACCACATCGCCTTCTTTAACACTTTTAACATCATGCCCCATGGCGGCTACCAAACCGATGGCTTCGTGACCAGGCACCAATGGCATTTTTGATTTTACCGGCCAATCCCCATTACATGCATGAAGGTCGGTATGGCATACACCACATGCAATTACTTTCACAAGGATTTCGTATTGATTGAGCGGTCTGACCGTAAGTTCTTCTATGGCCAGAGGTTCTCCATATTGATGGACAACAGCGGCTTTCATTGTTTTAGGATACATATTTTTTGTTTAGGAATAGATTGTACAATTAAGTTTTATGCAATGATCGTCTGGCTTTACATCGGAATGCGATGTTCAGGTGGTAAAACCAGAAGCGGGATCTGAATATGATCAGACATGTTCTGTGTATAGCTGCTATTAAACAGGCGATAAAAAAAACCGTGTTTCCGGTGTATCATCGCCAGCATATCGATCTGGCCATTTTCTACGATCCAGTCCAGGCCATCCTTAACCCGCTCGCTGTTTACATGCCTATGGTAAATATTTCTATAATTCACCCTATCGGAAACCCGGTTCAAAAAATCTTCAGTTGTTTGTTTGTAGACTGCCGGATCTGATGTCGAATTACCGGTATGCATAATGAGTATATCGGCATTAAAAGGTTTTGCAAATTCGGCAAGCGCACATAAAACGGGGATGTCACTATGGCTAAAATCGGTGGCGAAAGCAATTTTTTTAGGCTTCTTGAACTGGTAGCCTGTGGGGATCAATAAAAGCGGTATTTCGCGCTCAATCATTTTTCTGGCATTGCTGCCGATCAAAATTTTGGAGAACTTGCTTGCACTCTTTAATCCCATTACAACAAGGTTCATTTTACATTCGGTAAAATATTTATAAACCTCCTCATCCACTTCTCCACGAACAGATTTCACATATACTTCTGGCTTAAGGCTATAATCGTGATAAGCGGCTTCATATTTCTTTTCGACCTTATGAAGCAATTTTGCTAATGCTTTTTTAGCATCATCTTCCATCTGGCTGTACTCTTCATAAGGCCATACCATCGATGCTGCAACGGGAGACACCACGGGAACCTGAAAAACATTCAATAGTTCTATCCTTGCTCCAATGTTATACGCCAGATCAGTTGCATAATTAGCTGCGTTCTCTGCTGTTGCAGAGAAATCAACAGGTACCAGGATCTTTTTCATATTGCGCTCTGTTTATTAAGCATAAAGTTTGTAAAAAAACCATGTTAAAAATGTGAGCAGCATCAGCTATTTAAATGATTTCCAACTAAATGCAGCTAGGAACTGTGATTCCCAGACTCGTTTTTAATAAAAAAAAGATTTATGATGAAAGATATAGTTGGATTGTCATTTCCTTTGCCTGATCAAAAGGGCTCAAAGTGTTTTAGATTTTATTAATTTGAACGATTAATGAGTTTAACCAAAGGACAAGTCAGGCATTGTTCAGGCTAAGTACTTGAAGTAAGGGTTCATAAGATCGATTAGCCTTGTGCAATATCTAAAGGCTTTAACAAACAGGTAAAACAATTTACAATATATTTATGCCATGAAAATTCACATTCTTGGTGCATCCTGTGCAGGATCTACCACTTTGGGCAAAACTTTATCTACCCAGTTAAATATCCCCTACTTTGATACCGATAGTTTTTTCTGGGAAAAATCTGCTGTTCCTTATACCGTAAAGAGAGAAGCCCAATTACGGAGCCAGTTGCTTAAAGACGAATTAAGAAAATCAGAAAGCTATATTGTTGGCGGCTCGCTGGTAAGCTGGGGCGAGGAATGGAAACAAATGTTCGACCTTGCGGTTTTCCTTTACCTGCCAAAAGAAATCAGGATGGAACGCCTGGTACAAAGGGAAATAGAACGTTATGGAAGTAAGATTTATGAAGATCCGCAACGGCACAAATTATTCCTGGAATTTGTAGATTGGGCATCAAAATACGACGACCGTTCTTTTACAGGCAGAAATATCGGGATCCACGAAAGTTGGCTGGAAGGCCTGAACTGCCCTGTAATAAAAATTGTGGGTGATACAACAGTATCTGAACGGTTAAAACGTATTTTAGAAGTTGTTGATTGTATTTAAAAATCTTACAATCAATATTTGTTATCCATAAGTTTTATTTTCGGGAAAGGCTTTTTTCAAAATATCGTCATTTTAACCTTCTTCTATCGAATCTATCTGGCGATTATCCTAACTGCTGCAGAAACAGATTCAAATCCTCTTCTTTTCCCAAACCCAATTTTTGTTTAATCCGGTAACGACTCATGCGCACACTTTTTGGTTCAATACCTAAACGGATGGAAACCTCTTTATTGGTTAGACCCATCAACATATAAGAACAGTATTTTAAATCGAGCCGCGTAAGTGTATGGTTTGCTTTCTCTTGCAGGCGTTCAAAAAAAGCAGGATTAGTATCAAAAAAATCTATCTTATATTCCTCAAACGCTTTATCCATCCTTTTCTGCTGATTCACAATCCTTTTAATCTGCTCATCAAGCGAAAGATGGCTTTCAATATTTACCTTTTCTGGTATGAGCTCCAGTAATTCATTTTTTTCTTCAATCTGTAAATTACTGGCCAATACTTCCTTCTCCAATCGCTCCTGACGCTCTTTAAGCAAAACCTGCTCAGTTTGAAGTTGCATAGCTTCCGCCTCTTTTAGCTGTGCTCTTAATTCTGCGGCTTTTTTTTCCTGATCGATCAGTTCTTGTTTTCTAATCGATGCCTTGAGCTTATAATTGTAAGATATGAGCAATAAAAGCAATGCGGCAATCCCCGTCAATCCTGAAATAATGTAAAAAACATTCAGTTTTTTGGTATACTTGGTCTGTTGGTATAAATAGGCAATTTCTTGCGCTTTTTTTTCGGATTGATACTGTGCTTCTATCCTAATAGTGCTGTTTATTTTTTCTTCATCAAAAGCTTTTTTATAATAATTAAAATACTGCTTCAAATAGTTTAAAGCAACCTGTTGCTGACCTTTTTTTTCGGCAATGCTTGCAAGGCCCTGGTATATCCTAGCCTGAGTAAGCGGCATTTTTACTACGCCACCAGAAATTTTATCCAATCCAGTGAGTAATAGTTTTTCTGCTTCATCATAATTTCCGTCGCGCAGTGCATATTCGCTCCTTAGTCCGTAGCAGTTTAGTAAAACTTCCAATAAATTTGTTTTTGTAGCAATACCCATTGCGATATCTACATATTTTTCGGCACTATCGCGATATGAAGGCGGAAAGTATTGAAAATAAGCATTGGCGGTATTTAAAGCTGCCGCAGCAGTATTACTGTAGATGAGCATACGGGCCTCCTGCTTTTTTGAGAGCCGGAGTGACTTTTTATAGGTAAACAATGCTGAGTCGAGCAAATTGCGTTTCAGCGTATCAAGCTTAAATCGGTCAAAATAAGTTTGCCCGATAGTAAGATAAGCATTATTCAACAGGTCAATCTGTTTACTTTCTATTGCACTTAAATAACATAAACGGGCATATTTCTGCTGTTTTGATGGATCATTGCCATAGCCATAAAAACTGGCTAGATAGTGATATATGGTACTTTCGTATTCATCTGCATGCTGGCCCTTTAAAAAATCCAAGGCTTTAAGCAGCTTTGCCACAGATTTATCATTATCATCGTTTACCAGGTCTAACCAACCACTTCTAAACCATACAAAACCGATTGCTATGCGGTCTTTTGTTTTTTGAGCATAGTGCTGGGCGCTATCTAAACTTGCATAGGCACTTTTTAAGTCTTTTTTCCACACATACAAATGAACCAGTGTTGCATAGGCCATGGCCTTACTTTTCCCGTCCCTTAACCCTTCTCCAACCTTAAGAGCCTCGTTGGCCTGTTGAAAAGAAAGCTGAAGGTTTTTTTCAAAATTTGCCTTGGCCAGTTTGCAGAGCAAATTAACCTTTTCTTCTTTCGAAATGCTATTCTGCACCAGCAAACGATTTAAGGAATCGATATAGATCTTTTGTGCTTCAGCACTTTTGAAAAAAAGTAAAAGACAAAGTAAGATATTTAATAATTTTTTCAGTGGTAGCTGCATAATCAAAAATAAAAAAGAAACATTTTACAGAGACAGAATTACGACAAATAATCGAAATTAAACTGTTTTAAAGGGTTTTGTAGTCTCCTTGTAGACACCATTTCAAAAATTGGTAGTCGCAGTGTAGGTTCCCTTTTCTTGGTGGAGGACAAAGGCACCAGCAATTTTGTATTGTTCAATTCATTAAAATTTAAACCTATGAAACAGAAAACAATTGCAGTAGTTGCCTACATTACACTCATCGGATGGATCATTTCTTACCTGGAATTTAAAAAATCGACCGAAAAGAGCTCCCTCGCCAATTATCATTTGGGTCAGTCGCTTGGGATTATTATTACTTCCTTCCTATTGAGTGTCCTAAGCAGTGTAATTCTGGCCATAATTCCTTCCTTGGGTTTTGTCTTTTACGTTATTTTAATGCTCCCTTTTATCTTGATGTTATTGGGCATAGTAACCGCCAATAACGGTATAGAAAAGCCTGTTCCATTAATTGGAAAGGTGTTTGAGAAGAAATTCAACTTTACTCCCTGAACTTAAAACATCTTTGAGAACAAAATAGTATGGTTAGGCAGTAGCTTTTTTTGTTATTGCTGTGCGGATTTAAAACTGTAGCAGCCCTACATAAAAGTAAAATGGCAAAATCTTTGAAACCATTTTAAAATTTAATCAACCTTATGATGACCACTGAAAAATACAGACAAAAGTTTACAACCGATGATACCCCTGGATGGCAGGCAATAGATGATCAACTGGAAAAAATTTATGGTACTTCCGAGGCACGTCATTACCCGCCTTTGTGTGGAATCCATTATGTGGCTGGCGGAACCGACCCAATAGATGGTGCCAGCATTTATGATAGCAACCACCAGAGCTTTCACCGTCATATCATCAGCTACGGCATGAGCGAACTTTATTATAATGAAGAAAAGGCTGGCGGTGAGTTTAGCAAGTGGGGTTTTGAATTTACGTTTAGGTTAGCGCCATTTAAAGATGATGAAAACGATCCCATCTGGGCTATACAGGTGATGAATAATTTAGCCAGGTATGTGTTTTCAAGCGGTAAATGGTTTGAGGAGAACCACTTCATCCCTGCCAATGGACCAATAAGATTAAATACTGATACGCAAATAACAGGTTTTGTTTTTGTATTGGATCCGGAACTGGGAAAAATTGAAACTCCTCATGGCGAACTCAGTTTTCTCCAATTGGTGGGCATTACCGATGTTGAGGTAGAAGAACTGAAAAAAAATCCCACTATTGGGGCTGTGGAAGAACTGATCGAAAGCCTGAAAAAGGATAATCCCCTGTTAATTACAGACCTGAACCGGAAATAACATTGAAAATTTAGGATTGGTAAAATAATATCTGAACTCTCTGAAAACTAAATCATTTAAAAGCTATGATAAGAAGAAATATCCTTTTAGCGCTGCTGTTAAGTTTAATCTCTTGTCAGTCAAAAAAAGCAGCACACCTAAATACAGTCCTGGTCTCTGCTGAAAGGGCTGTATTTAATATGATGGTGGGCAAAAACGGCCTTAACGAAAAAAAGCTCAAGTTTGTGATTGATGGCGATTTTAAATGTGCCCTTCAGATGGTTGACGAAAAAGAACGGTCTTTTAATCAGATTATCAAAAAGATAAATGCTGCAGAAACAAGTGATATCAAATATGGCAATGCTTTAAAAAAAGCAGCAATCAGCTATTATGAAACTATTAAACAGTTGGAAATTTCTGATCGCCAAGAAATTACCATACAACAGCTAAGCCAGAATAAAGCAAATACTGAGCAGTTGCGGGATAGTGCAATAGCAAAGCAGGGGCAATTATTAAAGTACAAATTGGAAATGCGTAAACTAATCAATAAAAAAGAAAAGCAATTATCCGAAATACAAAAACAATTTAATTCGGTCAATCACTTGGATTAATGCCCTAAAGAGCATGCTAGCCGATATCCTGCAAGAACAGCTTCAGGTCTTCATCTTTACCCAAACCGAACTTTTGCTTTATCCGGTAGCAGCTCATACGTACACTTTTGGCTTCGATATGCATCAACTGGGCAATTTTTTTGGTATCCATTTTTAAATGGAGGTAAGCACATAGTTTTAGATCGAGCGCGGTAAGTTTTTGTTGCGCACTTTGGTTCAACAAAGAGAAAAATTCGGGGTGTACCTGCTGAATCTGAAATTTAGCTTCTTTGAAATCATTATCCAAAAGCAACTCTTCGTTCCAGATTTTATTGATGTTGAGCTGATGGTTATCACTCAGTTTTTCTTTGATTTGAAAAAGCATTTTCTTTTTATGCTCGAGTTGTAACTGACTGGCCATTACTTCTTTTTGCAATTGTTGTTGCTGGCTTTCCAACAACAGCTGCTCAGCCTTTAACCTGGCCTGCTCTTCTTTTTCAAATTTCATTTGCAATTCTGCATCCTGTTTTTCTAAATGCAATTGCTTTTCGCGCTGTAACGAATACCTTAACCTAAAATGGTAAGAACGGAACATAAATATCAGGCCCAATATCAAAGCAATTGAAATACCTATATAAAGGTATTTTTGCTGCCTCGCATATTGCTCACGTTGCTTTAACAGTTTTACTTCATTGTTTTTTTTTTCGGCCTCGTACTGTACTTCCAGTTTCTGGGCATTTAAGGTCTTCTTTTCATCAAAAAGTTTATTGCTATATTCTGTTGTTTTTTTCTGGAATTCGAGCGCTTTTTCATAGTTCCCCCTTTGCTCATAAAAACTTGAAAGGGCAGTTACTACATTAATTAAAGTATAATAATAAGGCACCTTTTTGCCGATCATTATGCTATAAGCCTCTTGCAAATAGGCTTCTGCCATTACAAAATTTTTGTCTCTCTTGGCATATTCGCTCAAAATCCCCAAACTGCTTGCCCTAATCTCCTCACCGTTTATTGCCCCTTTCATTACTTCGTTGGCCATACTGGCATAACGGATGGCATTCTTTTTTGCCTGCTGATCTGTATCAGAGAAATATCTTAAATAATAATCGGCAATGTTAATACATGCAATACTATACGTTTTTCTGGCGACGTATTTAGGATACTGCTGATAAAGGCTTTGCGCTTTATTTAAATAATAGAGGACACTATCGCGGAAAACTTCTTTTTTTGTACCGGCATAATTGTAATCGGCAGCAACTGATAAAGCGATGTAACAATTGCTCAACAGGTTGTAATCGGTAGTTTTTAAGGCATTTTCAGTTGCAGCCCGGGCATATTTGTTCACATTTTTAACGTCATCCCGACGCGAGTTGAGCATATATAACTGATAATATATCTTGGCACTAAGGTAAGGATCAGGTTCTTTTCCCAACGATTTCAGTGCCAGCTGACAGTATTTGGTAATCTGCTCACTATTATCAATGGCATTATAGAATAAGGCCTGCGCATAATATGCATAAGCCAGTGCAATGGGCTTGTGCGACTGTTGTGCGAGGAACAAAGTGCTATCACTTGCTTTTTTTGCTAATATAAATTGTTTAGTAGTAGCATACACACTCACCTTAACAGTATAAGCCTTTGTGGCTTCGATGAAGTTGTTAAACTTTAAAGCTAAAGCAGTTCCTTGTTGCGCCTTTGCGATAGCACCCACATAATCGCCATTGATCCTGCTCCGCTCTGCCAAATGGGAGAGTAGGGCAGGTTTATCCTTTTCACTAAGGTTACCGAGTGCTGTACTATCCAACATAGTCTGCGCACCAGCCTTAAAACCGCAAAAAAATATGCCTATTAAGAATATTATGTTTTTCAGAGCCAGGTGTTTCATATCGTAAAATTAACATAAAGATTGAAACGCGGATATGATTGTAGACGAAAAGCCAAATAAAAAAAACCAGCAAAACACTGTAAAACAACACATTAAACAAATCTGTAGATGTATTGTAGACGTTTTTAAAAAATACAGTAGATGTTCTGTAGGCAGTAAATTCTTTTAAAGAACAATGATTAACCCCAAATTTGACCTAAATAATTTTTCAATCTAAAAAAAACAGAAATCATGGACAACAAAACCCTTTCAATTATTTCTTACATCACCCTTATTGGGTGGTTAGTAGCTTATTTTATGGGAAAAGATAAAGCTGACACCTTGCTTAAATATCACTTAAGACAGTCATTAGGCCTTGCCATTGTAAGTATCATTTTCAACATAGCGTTTACCGTCATTGCCCTTATAGTGCCTAGTTTATCTTTTTTGGGGTTTGTTGGATATGCATTTATCATTCTTTGGATTATGGGTATTATCAATGCGGCTAATGGTGCACTGAAACCTGTTCCACTTATCGGTAAATGGTTCGAAGACAAATCTTCATTTGTTGGTAAATACTAAAAAGAAGTTTATGCGCCTCAACATCAAAAATGTCATGCTAATGGTGATGGTCTCGACCATCACCGCATGCAACCTTTCGGTAAATACCCCCGAAGAATATTTTGATCAGGCAGCCTTAAATGCCAATGATATCTCCCTTTTTGGCACTTACTATTTTGAAGGTTACCAAAAATATCAAAAAAGTGTATCCGGTCCCGGTAAAGTTACTAACTGCGAAGAATACCTGAAAAATTCGATTGCCAGGGCCGAAAAGAATTTGGAGAAAGTAAAAAAACTGCGGTCAACGCCAGAAACAAAACCCATGCTGGATGCTTCAATAATACTACATAACTATGTTTTAACGAGTTACAAGGAAGAACATCTCAAAATAGCCAAAATGATAGACAAACATGAGCCCGAGGAAAACATTAATAAGGCCTTAACCGAACTTGATACCAAGCCCTATGATTCATTTATCGAGAAATACAATAAGCTGTGGAAACTTGCAGACATATACGCTAAAGACAATAACATTGCAGTAGAAAAGATGCCTTTTTAGCAATGGCTTAGCGGGTATTTTAAGGAAAATAAATTACGCAGTAAAGTAAACATGTGGAGTGATAGATACAACTATTACAATATAAAAAGCGATCGGGAGAATGCTAAAGAAATAGAAGCCGATCGGGTGATAATTGTGTTGTTACAAACAGGAAACTTTGTACAGAAAAACCAGCAAAACTTAAGCAATGCAGAACATTTTCCTTGGGTTGAGATTACTTTAGTGGAAGCAAAAGATGGCAATTTTCCTTCCTCAACAAAGAAAACAGATTTTATTAATTTGATTGCCATTGTTTGTGCCAAAGGAAAAAATATAGATCAGCAGCTATACATTAAAACATTCTTAAAAGTAGCTGAAAAATTAAACTGGCGGCTATATCTGGAAGCAGATGACAAAGGAAATGAAAATATAAAAATAAGCCACATTCTTTAATGTCCATTAGATAAAAAAACAATACTGCATAATTAAGGAAATCATTATTTTGTGATCCATCTAACCTTAAACAATTATGAGAAAAGGACTTTCGATATTCTGGATCATTTACATGTTGTTTTTCGCTATTCCGTTCCCCATGTTGATCTATTACAACACCAAAGATGATAGCATGGCCAACCTGATGGACGAAAATCCCTGGTATCCGCTCTCCATGCTTGCTATATCCGTACTCCTATGGGCTATATTATTAATCGGTTATTACCAGAAATGGGTGATCCGCACCTTTGCGATTAAACGTAATATAGAAAAACTTAAAACTACCGGCGAACCCCGGGAGGCCAAAATACTGGAGTCATCAAAAATATATAAAAGAGGCGCGGCTTACGATACATACGAACTTACATTAAGGTTTAAAAACCTGAGGGGAAGTACAATTATGCATAAAACCACTGTAAATGATGCAAAACCTTATGAACGCCGTTACGAAACAGGTAAAACAGTTGGCATTCTGTTAGATAAAGAGGTAAACAAAGTTCCTTATTTTATTTTTGCCACTACAGAAGTAAGCATTAAAAAAATGGTCATATTTCTTACCAATCTGGTCTGGCTAATCTTTACCTCCATTGTTGTTGGGTATTATGTTTATTCTTATCATTTAGAAAGCAGAGGCATGGGCTGGCGTTTTATGGGTATTAGTCATCCTTTATTAACCTGCGCCTTTATGCTGCTTGTTTACCGTGTTTTCGGCACTTTTATCGCTCATAAGTTTACCGGCAAACCCAGTCAATTGTACCTGATCAAATTTAAAGGTATGCATACTACTGCCCGGGTGCTCAAGGTCAGCCAAAGCGGAACTTATATCAACGAGCAACCAATGATCAATTTTGAACTCGAATTTACCGATGATTTTAATCACAAGCACCGGGCAAGCATTAAAAAGATAGTAGATCTACTTGATCTGGACAGCGTTAGGCAGGAATACTATTCTATTTTTTACCTCAAAGAAGATCCGCAAAAAATTGCTTTTGAAAAAGACCTGAACGAACTTAAAGGAGAATTCTGATGAAGAACTTAAACAATACTTTCTGTCTGGTGATGATGTGCTTCTTCCTTTGCCTTGGTTGTAAACAGATTACCAAAAGCGTAGATGAAACCTTTCATCCAAACGATTCTTTAGTTAAAAAATATGATCAGGAAAAAGGCCTTCGAGAAAATGGAGGGTATAAAGGCGATACAAAAACATCTACCACAACAACCTTACAGCAACAGCAGGAAAAAACTATACTTATAAACGGCGATACAGTTAATACACCCGAAATGGAGTCAAAAGCAAAAGAGATGTTTCACGACATCGAATTATTAAAGCAGAAGCAGGGTCCGGCAAATAGTAAAGAAATCCAAAAAAGGGTAAATGAATTTTTAAAGGACATGAACCTGCCTCAACCTGGGGCAAAAAACAGCACTGCAGAAAAACCAGCGGGAAAAGTCAGGAGAGGGATGTTAAGTGCTTCACAATTAGCACAGGCAGAAGAAAAACTAAGGCAGCTACCACAATACCGTGATAGAGAAATTGTGCTATATGAATCTGTGCACTTTTATGAAGATGGCTCCATTAAACTGGCCTTACAGCATCCCGAAAACCCTAAATATGTAGATGCATACCAATACAAAGATGGCTATTGGTCTGAACCAAAACCCGTACAGGCCAGGAATATCGAGCGCAGGACATTTCCTTTAAGGAAAATAAATTTTGCAGATGCACACAAGGTAATGCAGATTTATAACGATAAAGCCGCCCAGGTTGAAGGTGCAAAACCCACCTCCACGGCCTACATTTCAATTTGGGATGATAATATGCGTTGGTTCCCATCAACGATTAACGGCAGCCGCGAACGTTACGACCTGCAATTCAATAAAGATGGTACATTAAAGAGTTTTAGGCAGGAGTGAAAAATGTAGTTGTTCATTTATCTTTTTATATAAAGTCGTCATCTATATCCGAAAGCTAGATATCGGGTTGGGAATGACGATTTCTCTATGATTATCACCTCCATTTAATTTTTATCAGGCAGTTAATTTGTAATCAAAAGAACAATTCTAAATAGCATAATATCTTTAGCTTAACATATACTTTAATTTCCGGAAACATAGCCCATGTAATTTTGCCTCAAACGGAAAACAAAAATTATGAATAAAACATTATTAAAGCAAAAGGCATTAGCCCTTGCTATTGCCGCATTCGTTACTTCGGCAGTTGTAATTAGTGCCTGTAAAAAGAATAATGAGGCAGAAAACTCAGAAACCACTACACCGGCAATACTAAAAGATTATTCGGTAAACCCCGCTTTGGTAAGAGCAATGCCAGGTTTCGAAAACCTGAACATTACGACCTTAATCAGTTCAGATGATGTATTGCCAGAATCGCCAAATTTTATTTTTGGCGCGCAACCTGATGGAGCAGGAATAATCAAAAACCCAGCTGGCGATGGTTATATCATGATCAATAACCATGAAATTCTTCAATCGATATCGAGAGTGTATTTAGATAAAAATTTTAAACCGGTAAAAGGAGAATATATTGTAGATTCTGATGGCGGTATGACCCGTTTATGTTCTGCTACTATGGTAACTCCAGAAGAGCACGGCTTTGCTAAACCAGTTTTCTTAACTGCCGGAGAAAGTGGTGTAGAATCGATGATCCATGCCATCGACCCACTTGCTACTGCCGATAAAAAGAACAAACAAAGAACAGTGAGTGCACTTGGCAGATGGAGTGCAGAAAATGCCGTACCACTTCCTAAAGGAGCATTTGCCGGCAAAACAGTAATTATGATTGGTGAAGATGAGAGTGATGGACAGTTGGCCATGTATGTATCCAACACACAAGGCGATCTGGAAAACGGTAAGTTATATGTGATGAAGCGCAGCAATAATGATCCGATAGAAACCAATATGGATAAAGGACAAAGCTATGATGTGGAGTTTGTAGAGCTTGATAATGTAAAAAGTAGCACTGGTGCCCAGTTGCAGCAACAAACAATCGATAAAAAAGCACTTATGTTAGCACGTGTAGAGGATATTGATTACAGAAAAGGCAGTGCTGCAAACGGACGCGAAGTATATTTTACTGCGACCGGTGTGAGCCAGGGCGATAAAATTACGCCGGTAAGCGGAAAAACCATGTGGGGTCGCGTATACAAACTGGTATTGGATGCAAACAATCCATTAAAAGGTAAATTAGAAGTTGCCGTTGACGGAAATGACAATCCTGGAAAAAGTATTGTAAACCCGGATAACCTTTGTGTAACCGAAAACTATGTTTATATCCAGGAAGATGGAGATTCGTTCTACAAAAATAACGACCATGATGGAACCATCTGGCAGTTTACAATGGCTACAAAATCGTTAAAACCGATGTTACAAATGAATCATCGCAGAACAGATGTAACCTTCAATGCTAAATACAATCCATCAAACAACGTACAATTAAGTAGCTGGGAATATGGTGCGATGTACGATATTTCCGCACTGACCGGTATTCCAGATACATTTGTGGTTAATTTACACCCACACACCTGGACAAGCGATAAATATAAAAATGCCGATGGTGGTACCACAAGATTGGTCAATAATAACGAAGGTGGACAAGTGGTAATTGTTCGCGGCGTTTCTAAATAACCCATTTTGTTTCTTTATCCCTTTTGGCAAACGCTGGAAGGGATTTTTTCATTTTATCTCAAGCCTAACCAAGCATGTCAAGCCTAAAAAAAATTGTTGTTTTCATTGTATTGATTACCCTTACCACACTGTTATCCATTTTCTGCAAAATGGAAAGTGGGTCAAATGCGGAACTGGTAAAAGCAGACTTTGATCAGCAGCTTACAGAACTTCAAAGTGTTATCAACAAAGAATTATCAATAGCTGTTCAAAACAGGGATGAAAAAGCCATTAAACATTCTTTTCTACAGGCGAGAGTAAAATACAAACACTTAGAGTATTATATCGAATATTTTTTTCCTTCAACTGCGGTAATGCTTAACGGTGCACCAATTGATGAGATTGAATTGGGCGAAAACCTCATTAAAAACCCAACAGGCTTTCAGGTAATGGAAGAAATCATCTATGATAACCCAACAACAGAAAACCGAAAGGTGTTAGCGAATGAGGTAAAAAAAATGCAACTCAACCTACAGCGGGTTAGCCGTTTTAACGATCAGTACCAGATTACTGATGCACAATTATTTGACGCCATCCGTCTAGAAATTTTCAGGATTACCAGTTTAGGCATTACTGGTTTTGATACGCCAAACGCTTTACATTCAATACCCGAAACCGCTTCGGCAATACAGGGAATAGCAAGCGTATTGGCAAAGTATGAAAAAAATGATGCACTGGATAACTTGATATCTTCAGCAATAAGCTATCTGGATAAAAACACCGATTTTAATCATTTCGATCGCTTAACCTTCATCACTGAATATCTTGATCCGATCAGCAAACATATCCACCTGCTTCGTTTAGAAAAGAAAATACCCACGGCTACCAGCGGTTCTGCACTTCGTGATGACGCAACCAGTATGTTTCAGGTAAGTGCTTTTAATATAAACAAATTTGTAGGAAACAGCACCTTATTTATCAATGATGATAAAGTTGCGCTTGGAAAAATCCTGTTCAATGATGCCGTACTCTCCAATGGAAATAACCGGAGCTGTGCCAGCTGCCATCAACAATCACTCGCTTTTACCGATGGGCTAACCAAAGCAGCAGGAATAACAAAAGGGGAATTATTACTGAGAAATACGCCAACCTTGACCTATGCCGGTCTACAGCGTGGATTCTTTTATGATTTAAAGGCAGGCACCCTGGAAGATCAGGCGCTTGACGTCGTTCATCACAAACAGGAAATGAACGGATCACTTAACAAAGCAGCAGATAGAATCAATTCATCAAAAAACTATGTCGCCCTGTTCCAAAAGGCTTATCAGGATAAAACTACAAAAGCTGATCCATGGAAAATCCAGCATGCACTGGCTTCATATATCCGTTCGTTATCTCCTTTCAACTCCCGGTTTGACCGTTATATGCAGGGAGATAAAAAACAGTTAAATCAACAAGAAAAAGAGGGATTTAATCTTTTTATGGGAAAAGCCAAATGTGGAAGCTGTCATTTCGCACCTATATTTAACGGTACACAGGCACCGCTTTTTATAAAAAGTGAGGCAGAAGTTTTAGGCGTACCTGCCACAATAGACACCCTAAATCCAAAAATAGATCCCGATAAGGGCCGATATGCACTTTATGCCTATCCACAGTATAAACATGCCTTTAAAACTTCAACAGTGAGAAACGTTACCAAAACAGGCCCCTATATGCACAATGGCGTGTATAAAACCTTAGAACAGGTGATAGATTTCTATAACAGTGGTGGAGGCGTGGGTATGGGTTTAAAAGTTGACAACCAAACTTTATCTGCTGATAAACTGAACTTGAGCAAACTGGAGATCAAACAGATTATTGCATTTTTAGGTACATTAGAAGATCTTCCATAAAATAATTCTCTTTGCAATGAAGATTAGCGAGACATGTATTTGTAATGGATAATAAGAAGTACCGATAAATTTTAAGTAGGTAATATCCTCTAGGGATCATCATTCCCAACTTGATTGGGAACCATGGAGTGCTCATGAATGCCTATGAAAAAAGGAAAGCTTATGAATAATCGTCATACAAGCGCTTTAAGTTTCCCGCTTGCGCGAGAATGACGAACACATTACGGATTCTTTCAATGGTATTTTATCTATTTTCTTATATATATTAAAATACGTTTAGTATCACGCGAGGTATAGATTACAATAAATCCCTCAACACCACCCAAACATTTTCCGCCAAAATCTTATCCCCTTCGGCAGTTGGGTGTATGCCATCGGCCTGGTTTAACTTTGGAACACCGCCAACCTTATCCAATAAAAAAGGAATCAGGGCCATCTGGTTTTTCTTTGCCAACTCCGGAAAAATGTTTTTAAAGTCAGCAGCATATTTTGACCCCATGTTCGGTGGTACCTGCATACCCGCTAAAACCATTTTAGCGTCTGGGTATTTGGCTTTTACACGATCGATAATTGCCTGAAGATTTTTAATTGTCTGCGCAACAGGCAAACCCCTTAAACCATCGTTAGCTCCCAATTCAAGCACAAAAATATCCACACGCTGTTTAAGTAACCAATCAATCCTTCCTTTTCCACCCGCAGAAGTTTCGCCACTTAAACCGCCATTAATTACTTTGTAAGGCAATTGTAAAGAATCAATCCGATTTTGGATCAATGCCGGGTAAGCTTCCGTTGGGTCGAGCCCATAACCAGCTGTCAAACTCGTACCAAAAAAGAGGATATTCTTCTGCTTAGCGGCTGCAACTGCCGTTTTTTGGTCAGCTGAATCTAAAGTTTTATCTGTATTGCTTTTACTTTCCCGGTTTCCACAGCTTATCACTACAAGACTCAAAACAAATAGCCCCATTAATCGTTTTCGTAACATATCTAATTAATCTATATCTAATTATTCTTTAAACCATTATCTTAACAGGCAACGCCTGGTTATGTTTGGCCAAAATCTATACGCAAACCCTAAAAATTCAGCTATTGGAAAGCATATTGAACATCCGAAATGTAAGCAAAATTTACCAAAGTGCCGGACGGAAACTCACTGTTTTGGATAACATCAATTTTTCTATCACGGCCGGATCAACGGTAGCCATTACCGGCCCATCGGGAAGTGGTAAAACTACCCTGCTCGGTTTATGTGCAGGTTTAGACCGGGCTAGCAACGGAACCGTTGAACTCAATGGTATTGCTTTGGAAAAACTCAATGAAGATGAGCGAGCAGCTGTGAGAAACCAATATGTAGGTTTCATTTTTCAGAATTTTCAGCTCTTACCAACTTTAACTGCGCTCGAAAACGTAATGGTTCCCTTAGAATTGAGGGGCGCAAAAAATATTAAAGCTCATGCCCTGGAACTGCTGGATAAAGTGGGCCTTGCTGACCGCTCACACCACTATCCTATTCAATTATCGGGTGGAGAACAGCAAAGGGTTTCGCTCGCAAGGGCGTTCTCTAACCAGCCGGCCATCCTTTTTGCCGACGAGCCGACCGGAAACCTTGATGCAGAAACGAGCGAAAAAGTAATCAAACTGCTTTTTGATTTAAATAAAGATGCCGGAACCACTTTGATCATCGTAACACATGATCTTGAATTGGCTGCCAGAACGGAAAGAAACATTAAAATTAAAGGTGGCATCATCATTTCAGACGAAAATCCTGCTTATGTCCAATAGCTTTCCAAAACAATCTGTTCCGTTTTCCTGGCTGTTTAAAATGGCCTGGCGCGATAGCAGGAAAAACCGTGCACGTTTGTTGCTATTTATCTCATCAATCATTTTGGGCATTGCAGCCCTTATTGCTGTTTATTCATTTAAAGATAATCTGCAAAAAGATATTGATGCACAGGCAAAAGAACTTACAGGTGCTGATCTGGTTTTAGATAGCCGAAAGGGTGTAAGCAAAGCCATGCAAAAAATGCTCGATACACTTGGCGATGAGCGATCGCAGGAGAAAACTTTTGCCTCAATGATCTATTTCCAAAAGGGTGGAGGCAGCCGTTTGGTACAAATGAAGGCGCTGGAGGGAAATTACCCTTATTATGGTACAATAGAAACCATTCCGCTGGCAGCTGCAAAAAACTTTCAAACCGGAAGAAACGCACTGGTTGATCAAACATTGATGCTTCAGTTTAACGTCAAAGTAGGCGATTCAGTCAAAGTCGGAGATCTAAATTTTAAAATCCTGGGTACACTCACCAAGGCACCGGGACAAACCGGGATCGGTGCCAGTATTGCTCCAACGGTATATATTCCACTACAAACGCTTGATAAAACCAATCTGATTAAAACCGGAAGCCGGATCAATAATAAATTTTATTTCAGGTACAATGATCCGTCTAAAATAGATGAATGGATAAAAAAGAACGACAGTAAATTAGAGCAAGAAGGCTTTGATGCCGATACAGTCGAATCAAGAAAAGAACAGACCGGAAGATCGTTTAAAGATGTAAACCGTTTTCTGGCTTTATCTGGTTTTATCGCATTGTTGCTGGGTTGTGTTGGTGTAGGTAGTGCTATCCACGTATATATCCAGGAAAAGTTGAGTGCAATTGCTACGCTAAGGTGTTTAGGATTAAAATCGCGTCATGCCTTTTTAATCTACCTCATTCAGGTGTTTTTTATTGGCTTAATTGCTGCTGTTTTAGGGGCAGCTTTAGGCACAGGCATACAGTTTTTGCTTCCATTGGTATTAAAAGATTTTCTACCGATCGAGATTACCATGCAGGTTTCGTGGCCGGCTGTTGGCCAGGGTATTTTATTGGGTTTGATCATCTCGGTCCTTTTTGCCCTTCCCTCACTCCTATCTGTAAGAAAAATTTCGCCATTAAACGCCATCAGGATCTCTTTCGAGAAAACAGGTGGAAAAAGAGATCCGCTAACATGGATGGTATATCTGCTTATGGTGGCCTTCATTATGGCTTTTACATATATGCAGATGAAAACATGGCTGCAGACGCTGGTATTTACCGCCAGTATTGCCATTGCTTTTTTACTTTTGATTATACTTTCGAAAGTATTGATGTTTCTGGTGCGAAAGCTTTTACCCAAATCATCCCCTTATTTATGGCGACAGGGATTTGCCAACCTCTACCGTCCGAATAACCAAACCTTAATGCTAACCGTTTCTATAGGTTTATCAACTGCATTTATCTGCACCCTATTTTTTGTGCAGGGAGTATTAATGAGTCGCGTTACACTTTCATCTGGCAGCAACCAGCCCAATATGGTAATGTTCGATATCCAGAATACGCAAAAAGAAGGACTGGACAGTTTAACCAAGGCTTTCAAATTGCCGCTAATGAATCAGGTGCCTGTAATTACCATGCGCATTGAAGAAATTAATGGAAAGAAAGCCAGTGCGGACACCAATAACAGAAGAGCCTATCGAAACGAAATCAGGGCTACTTATCAGGACGCCTTAACCGCGGCAGAGAAGATTACATCCGGTAAATGGACCGGAAAAATAAAACCCAATGAAACGGTTTATATTTCACTGGATCAGCGTTATGCCCAATCCATTAATGTCGGTTTGAATGATAAAATCCTGTTTAATGTACAGGGTATGATGATCCCTACAGTTGTTGGAAGTTTAAGGGAAGTAAACTGGAGCAGGATGCAGACCAATTTCAGGGTCGTTTTTCCGGCTGGTGTATTGGAAGAAGCACCACAGTTTCATGTGCTGATGACCAGGGTACCATCTGGCGAAGTTTCAGCCCGTTTTCAGGGAGAAGTAGTACAAAAATTCCCCAATGTATCCGTCATCGATTTAGATCTGGTATTAAAACTCTTAGATGAGCTGTTAAGCAAAATCGGTTTTGTGATTCAGTTTATGGCAGGCTTTAGTATGGTTACCGGATGGATTGTGTTAATATCCTCGGTATTAACCAGTAAAAACCAACGGATAAAGGAAAGTATTTTATTGCGGACCATGGGTGCGAGCAGAAAGCAGATTTTAGCAATAAATACAATCGAATATTTCTTTTTAGGCGCTTTTGCTGCCGGTGCGGGATTAATTTTAGCCATAAGCGGAAGCTGGGCATTGGCTAAATTTACTTTCGATGCAGCCTTTGTGCCGCCATTTTTACCAACCTTATTGCTCTTCAGCTCAATTGTATTGCTTGTGGTCATTACGGGTGTATTAAGTACGCGAAGCATCCTGAATCAACCGCCGTTAAAGATTTTAAGGACGGAAAGTTAGCGGATAGCGCTGAGCGAAAAGCGTTTAGGGTTTAGTTTTTTTTGAAAGTCGTCATGCTGAATTTATTTCAGCATCTGTCGCGCAATTAAGATAGCGTCCCTGGATTAGTTAACTTAAGCACGGCTACTCTTCGCTTATCGTTAAAAGACCCAGATATAATTCGGGGTGACGATACCGTTTACAACACGCCATCCGCCAAACGCCTCTCTATAATGATTTAAAACAATCTTTTTTATTAATAATCGATACTTTTACATCATGATCAGATTAAACAGCGATACACCAAGCAATATTCTTCAGGATGTAAAAATCGGAGATATGGTAACCGATACTTTCAGCAAAACAGGCATTGTAGAGAGCATAGAAATTAATGACGATGGCTTATACCGGGTTTACGAATTTAACTTGGTTACCGGAAGAACCATTACGGTTAAAAAATAATTGAGGTTAAAAACCTATATTTAACCACATTACCTCATATCTCTAGCCAAATGTCATTATTTATCCTGCTTTTCGGTATTATATTACTTTTTGTATTGATCTTAAAAAAGATTAACCCAATGATTGCCCTGATTGCTGTTGCGATTATTACAGGTCTTTTATTGGGGATGCCTGCCACAAAGGTAATGAACTCCATTAGCAATGGAATAGGTGGCACGCTGGGCAGCATGGTAATGGTTTTGGCACTCGGCGCGATGATGGGTAAATTAATTGAAGATAGCGGATCGGCAAAAAAAATCGTTTTCATATTAATTGGGGCCTTTGGCAAAAAGAACATTCAATGGGCCGTGTTGTTAACCGGCTTATTAGTGGGAATTCCTTTATTTTACAATGCGGGTTTCGTGGTGTTAATCCCTTTGGTTTTTGCCATTTCAGCCACAACAGGATTATCAAAATTATACATTGGTATCCCAATGGCTACTGCCCTTTCGGTAACACATGGTTTTTTACCCCCTCATCCCGGACCTGTTGCTTTAGCCGGAATTTTCCATGCCGATATTGGTAAAACATTAATTTATGGCTTAACTTTAAGCGTACCTATTGCGGTTATTGCCGGAATCTATTTTCCACGATTGATTCTCAAACGCTATCAATCGGTAACTGTCCACAACTTTAGCATTAGTGAAGAGGAAAATCTTCCTTCTGCTTCAAGAAGTTTTATTACCGCATTGCTGCCGGTATTTTTAATCATCGCCGGAACCATTGGAAACAGTTTTGAGATAGATTATATCGGTAAACCACTGTTTATATTTTTAGCCGATCCTACCGCAGCCCTATTAATTTCGGTAATTATTACGCTGGCACTTCAAAAAACTTCTATTACAAAAGCAATGGAATCGTGTGCAGAAGGCGTTAAAAGCATTGCCATGATTATCCTTATTATTGCAGCAGGTGGCGCCTTTAAACAGATTTTGATCGATAGTGGCATGGGCGAAACGGTGAAACAATTTACTGGCGGTCTAAATTTATCGCCATTATTACTCGCATGGTTAATTACCGCATCACTTAGGGTAACCCTGGGTTCAGCAACAGTGGCAGCACTAACTGCTTCAGGTATGGTACTTCCTTTAATTGGTCCCAGTGCACCGCCAGAGTTAATGGTTTTATCAGTCGGAGCGGGAAGTTTAATGTTCTCTCACGTTAACGACACAGGTTTCTGGATGTTTAAAGAATACTTTAACCTAAGTTTAAAAGAAACTTTTAGCACCTGGACCATGATGGAAAGTCTGGTTTCTATTTTAGGGCTTATTGGGGTGCTGGTTTTGAATCAGATTGTATAGAAAGATAGAGTTGTCAACTTTTAATAGCCATGCGCTGGTAAGTTTGACAACTCTTCATTATTCTATAGATAAATCCGATATATTGTACCTAGTTAGAATGAAAAACAGTTGTATGGCTTTTTTTTGGAAAGCAATTGCAGTAGCTCTTAGGCTAAAGCAGCCCCGCTCCCGCTTCTGCCGATTGAAAAAATCGGCATCCCGCTACAATCGGGTTTAAATGGCCATAAAATTGCTGCTATCCAGGGTCAAATAAACCCAACCGACAGCATTATTCCGTTCTTCACGGAATTAAGCGAAGGGCGGGACTACCGAAACCGAAGCACCACAGGCACTGCTTTCCAAAAAAATGTAGCATCTACTGAATGATTGCTTCTGCCCATTGTTGAAAGAATGCTTTGTGCCCGCCAATGACGAACTATCTAAAAACACTAATTCTTCACCCTGTTTTTTTCCGAATCTGCCCCCGAAGATTCGTGTTTTGATGGCGAAGAAAAAGCCTTACCAAAACGATAACTATAACTCGCCACAACTGATCTTGAATCCTGACGGTTAACCCAGTTTGCTTCGGCATTTGCCAGATTATTAATTACCCCAGTATATATTCTCGTTCTGAAAATATCGTTCGCAGTTAATTTCAACGTGCTTTTTGATGAAAGTTTTTTCTGTACCGCTGCTCCAAACTCATGCACTTGACCCGACAAAAACTGCACATTAGACAGTTTACTTTGGTAACGCATATTTACCTCAGCATTCCATGTCGGACTGATTTTGAATTGCAAATTCGGGTTCGCCCGTAAATAACTTCCATTGGTAACCAGAAAGCCCGTATAAAAATCTGTTTTAGATACTATTTTTGCGTACTCCATATATGCATTCAGTTTAACCCATTTGGTAAAGTCGATTTCTGCATTTACCGAAATACTAGCTATCCTTGTTTTACCCACATTTGCTGGCCTGCTGTAGTAGGTACCATTTAAAATTTCGATGGTTTCGTTCACTTCATCTCTAACCCAGCTGTAACTTAATGCTGTGGTAATCTTATTTTTATACGTATGGGAAAGTTCGATGCTTTGTGTAAAAGAAGGCTTTAAAAAAGGATTACCAACATAATAGGTAAACTTATCCAATGGAGAGAAAAATGGATTCAGATCCTGGTAATAGGGACGATCAATCCTTCGTCCGTAATTTAAGCCAAGCTCATTATTTCCGGCAGTATCCAGTTTATAAGAAAAATAAACCGTTGGAAACAAACTGTTGTAGGTTCTTTTAAAACTCGAATCAGGTTTAATCATATTCCCCAATTGATGTCCGTTAGAAACCGTATTTTCATACCTTAAGCCAGCCTGTAGCGAAAAACGCTTCCCTTCCCTGCTCATGTTCAGGTAAATTGCATTGATATTCTCCTCATATAAAAAGTGATTGCTCTTTTCGTAATCGACACTGGTTTTTCCGTTTGCGGTATTAAAATAATCTGCAATATTATCTGTTTTCGTATAAGCAGTTTTAACGCCCGCATCCAGCTTCCACTTATTTTCCAAGGGATGCGAATAATCCATTTTAGCCGTATAGATATCAATATCTGATGGCAGGTTACCAGTTAAAATATCCTGGTATTTTAAGGCTCCGCCAGGCAGGTAACTAAAGTTGTAATAAGTTTGATCGGTTCGATCTCTGTAGAGCAGATAATCCGCATCAAAGGTTAATTCTCGTCCTACCTGCTTAAATTTATGCCTGTAATTTAAATTTACGCCGGCATTTTGATACTTAATCTGATCGATGTTTTCGGCCCTAATTACCGAATCTAACTGCATTGAGGCATTAGATAGATTACTGGTGTTGTTATTTACCTGTTTCGAAATCCGGTTCATTCCGGTAAGTACCACGCCCCATGTGGTGCGTTCAGATGCATAATAATCGAGCCCGGTTTTCAAATTAAAGGTATTGCCATGCCTGCGGAAATAAGAATTTTGATTAAAGTATGATTTGGCACTACCATCATCAGTTTTATATTTCCGGTTCAGATCAAGATCAGTAAAGCTATTGTTCAAATTGTAGCTCAGATTGCCAAAAACATTAACCTTATCTTTTCGGTAATTAAAGTTGAAACTGTTGTTCGAACGACTTAGTTCACCCTGGTTTAAACTCAGATTAATTCCCCCATTAAAGCCGGCGGTTTTGGTTTTCTTGGTTTTGATGTTAATTACTCCTCCATTTCCGGCAGCATCATATTTAGCAGGTGGATTGGTCATCAGCTCAATCTGATCAAGCGAAGAGGAAGGCAACGAACGCAAATAATTCTCCAGATCCGAACCCGATAAATAAGTTGGTTTATCATCAATAAAAATGGATACCCCATTTTTACCTTTTAACGAAATTGCCCCGTTCTGATCTACATTTACACCAGGCGATTTGCTCAATACATCTAACGCAGTTGTGCCTGCATTCGAAATCAGCGCATCCACATTAACAACAGTACGATCTATTTTCCGTTCTACAAAAGCCTTTTGCCCTGAAATATTCACCTCTTTTAAGTTAGTTGCCCCTGCTTTCATCTTAATATCTGACAATGCAATAACAGTTTGGCTAGCAGCCAGCACCAATGTATCCGTCTGGTATATGGGCGATCCAACCACCGATATTTTAATCAAATATTTCCCATAACCGAGCTTATCAAAACTAAACACCCCATCTTTCTCTGTAAAGGTGGTTTTAAAAAGCACCGAATCCTTAAGGAGCGCAACTGTAGCAAACTCAATATTTTTTCCTTCGGCATCCAATACACGGCCGTAAATTCTGGATGGAGGGGTTTGGGCTTGAGCAAAGGTTAGGGCAATATTCATCCATACGGCTAAAAAAGCCATGATCTTAAATTTCATGATGTGAATTGGATTAGCGCTTTTAGAATTTAGTTTTTGTTATTTTCTATCAGAAAGTTATACATCAGCGAATGGCTATCATTTTTCAAAAACCGCTTTTTGTATTTTTGCTGAACCTCTGCATTTTGTTTCACACCGTTTACAATCAGCTCATCTTTATTAAGTTTGTATGATAGTTTATTGGTACTACTGATAATGCCATCTTTTATCAATTCCTGATTGATCGCATTGGTATAATCACGGCCATCGCCATTGGTTACGGTTTTTGAGGTAACCGTACGCTGAGAACTGGTTCTGGTACTTCCACTTTTGCCATAAACAGCTGGTATTGGAGGCGCAGCAGGAATAGCAGGAACAGGAGGTGCAGCGGGAACTGCTGGTAAAGCATATGCAGCACGAGGGGCTTTTGGTGCTTTTGGCGGACGAGGTACCCTTGTCGATATTGCATAACCAATTGATTTATCTTCTTTTGCGAATCTTTTGTATTCCTTGGCATCTTCAATAGCTTGTTTGGCATCAACAATGGCTTGTTTCGAATCATTTTCGGCTATTCTTACATCGATTATGGCCTGTTTACGATCTACTTCGGCTTGTTTAGCATCTATAATTGCTTGCTTAGCATCTTCCTGGGCCTGTATTATATCAATCTGCCTTGCTTTTTCATCAGCTAGCCTGGCTTTTATATCATCTTTCGTTTCTTGCTGTTTCTCATTCAGCTTTTTCAGCTGGCTATCCATTTTTGCATTGATCTCTTTTTCCAGTTGATCTTCAGATTTTCCTTCTGCAGGTTTGTTTTTTTTCTTGGTCGTATCCTGTAAAGTTACAATTGAAGTGGATATTTTTTTTCTGGTAACTGTTTTTGCATGGCCAACACTTTTAAAAGCGGCACTGCAAATTACTACCGATACCAGGGCGATGGTTAATATGGTCTTTTCCATTTTGTTTAAAGTTGAATTGGTGTTGAATAACATCCTGCTTGCTCTATGCAGCAGGCTTCCTTTCTTACCCGTTATGGCCATGGCATAAGCAGGTGCACGCTGCTTAAACTCCTGGCACACAATGAGGGCCTGAACGTAGTTTTTGCGATCGCTTACACAGGCAATGGCCAAATCATCACAGCAATGTTCGCGTTCTGTTTTTATTAATTGTGATACCCAAAGTACTGCTGGGTTAAAGAAGAAAGCAATTTCGATAAAACTTTGTAATATGTTTACCAGATAATCTTTACGCTTAATGTGGGCCAGTTCGTGAGAAAGAATAGCCTCAACCTCCGCATTTGACAGGCCGTTAAGTAAGCCTAATGGAATTAGAATTAAGGGTTTGAAGTGCCCTACCGCCATTGGCGCTTGCGCAATACCCGACTGCATGATTTTAACCGGTTGACTTAGACCCAATTTTTCGGCTAGTACAGCTAATTTTTCATCCCATTTTTTACCCGCGGCATAGGTTTTATGTTTACGTAAATGATATACACCATTTAAACCCACCATTAACTGAATGCTTTTCCCGCATATAATTAAAAACCAGATCAGTACAATCTGATAAGCATATGTGTTCCATAAATAAAGAATTTTGTTAAGCCCCGAATACATGTCGTGCTGAACGTTTGCAATTACAGGCGTATCAGTAGCGCCACCAGGTAGATTAATTATAACCGTAGCGCCTATAGGCTTTTGCAGTTCTTTGAAAAAGCTTAAGAAAATTGCCACAACAAACAATACTAAACATATGGTGAGCATATTATATCGAATTTTGGCACTCGCTTTCCGGGTGGTAAACATAACCAAGCCAGCCAGCAAGGCCAATATTATACCAAGCCATAAGGAGTGAAATAATGTTGCACCAAGGGCATGAAGCCAATTTTCGGGTAAAAGGTTAATTAACGTAAATTCCATAATTTAGTTCTTTAGCATATACTGTATTATTCCATGCTATCCAATAGCCGCTTGATCTCTTCTATCTCCTGTTTCGAGGTTTTCTCATTACCTAAAAGCTGCATCATTAATTGTGAAGCAGATCCTTTATATAAGGTGTTTACAAAACGGTCTAGCAATTGAACTTTTGTTTTCTCTTCAGCCTCAACCGGAATATAAATGTGTTTCATTTGGCTTTCATCACGTTTTAATATCCCTTTTTCGGTTAAAATCTGCATCTGCTTTAAAGTTGAGGTGTAATTTACCTCTCGCAGCTCGTTCAATTTATCGTTTACAAACCGAACCGTAGATGGTCCGAACTCCCATAACACCTGAAGAATTTCTAATTCAGCTTTGGTAGGTTCAGGCAGGTTGTTTTCAGTTTGATTACTTTTCATATTCTAAAGGTACGATATTATTCGTACGATACAAATATTAGGTTATTTTTTTTTTACAAATACAATTAACATATTGATTTTAAGTTAATTTAAATAATTTAGTGTTTTTCTGTAAAAGCCGGTGTTACGCCTTTTACCTTTAGAAGCCTGCCATTTAATAATCCGGTTCGACACAAAAATTAGGCAAAAAAGACACTATCTTTTGATCACAATCATCAAACGATTTTATCCAGATCAGCAGAAATAAAATAATATTTAACCAAAACTAATTAGTTACAATCATCTAATTTTTAGCCCTTCTTATTCTGAAAATTGGCTAGAAAGTAAGTGCTAATCTTTATTTAAAACAAATGATATTGATCAGACACAAAACATCTGATGTTTAGTATAAACATCGTATGTTTGTAGTATTATTTTAAAAACAATGAGACAGGAAAGCAAGCTTTTTGAACAGATATCCCTCAAAATCAGGAACGACATTAAAGAAGGCAAATTTAAAGTTGGAGAAAAAATCCCTTCAGAACCAGCCTTAATGGAATTATACCAGGTTGGACGATCTACCATTAGAGAAGCGATTAAATCCTTAGCCTTATCCGGAATCCTCACCGTTCAGCAAGGTTTTGGAACTAAAGTTAATGCCACCCCTGCCCAACCTATCGAACAGCGCCTGCGGAGTTCTGACTTTGAAGAAATCAATCAGGTTAGGGCGTTGCTGGAACAGGAAATTGTGCGTTTAGCTACGCAAAACAGAAGCAATGCTGATTTAAAAGCCATTAGCGAAGCGCTTGAAAAACGAAAACTGGCCATCGTAAACGAGTCTAGAGTAGCATGTGCCAATGCCGATATCGAATTTCACCTGGCTATTGCCAATGCATCTGGAAACAAGGTACTGGCCGATCTTTATGAAAGTTTCACCGTGATCATCCGCGATTTTTTTGCCAAACGCGCACCTTCTGGCATTGCCCATTTTGCAATGAGCCATTATTTACACGAGGCATTATTTGATGCCATCAATAATAGGAATGCTGATGCTGCCCGTGAAATCATCATGACCATATTAAATAATAATCATTAAATTATAAAATCATGTCAATTTTAACTTTTACCCTGATATTACTACTCGGGGCATACTTTGCAGGCCTTGTGGGCTCCTTAACCGGACTCGGAGGCGGAGTAGTTGTAATCCCTTTGCTTACACTCGTGTTCCATGTCGATATTCGTTACGCCATTGGTGCTGCCCTGCTGGCTTCTATTGCCAATTCATCAGGTGCAGCAAGTGCTTATATTAAAGAAGGGATCACCAACATCAGGTTGGGGATGTTTTTAGAAATTGCCACTACCATTGGGGCTGTAGTAGGTGCTTTAATTGCAATATATACACCAACCAATACCATTGCTATTCTTTTTGGTGCAGTGCTTCTATTTTCTGCTGCAATGACTTTAAGGAAAAAGAACCAGGAGGCCTTAACCGAAGGCAGCAGGTTAGCTGCAATACTGAAACTTAATAGCAGTTACCCCACCCAAACAGGAACGGTTGAGTATAAACTCAAAAACGTTGGTGCAGGCTTTTCAATTATGACGGTAGCAGGCGTAATGTCGGGCTTGTTGGGTATAGGCTCTGGCGCATTAAAGGTACTCGCGATGGATACTGCAATGAAAATACCTTTTAAAGTAAGCACCACCACCAGTAATTTTATGATCGGGGTTACCGCAGCCGCCAGCGCTGTGGTGTACCTGCAACGCGGTTATATGGATCCAGGCATCGCTTTCCCTGTAGTGCTTGGCGTATTGGGCGGAGCATTTACAGGAGCCAAATTATTAACCAAAATTAACCCTTCAACCTTGAGGATTATTTTCTGTATCGCCATTACTTTCGTTGCACTCGAAATGATTTACAATGGTTATCACCACAAATTTTAATTTAAACACAAATGAAAAATATCGTCACAACACATCTTATACAAGACCGCGATGTAGAAAAAATTGTAGGCAAATTATTAAGGTTTGGTGTAATTACGGCAAGCCTGGTTGTTTTATTGGGCGGCATAATTTTTTTAGTACAATATGGTACACAAGCGCGGCCCGACTACCATATCTTTAAAGGTGAAGAAAATGAATTCATCACTTTCGATGGGATTTTTATGGGGATTTTTACTTTTAAGCCAATGGCCATTATCCAGTTCGGTGTATTGCTATTAATCATTACCCCTATCATGCGAATTGTATTCTCTTTGTTTGCTTTTATATTCGAAAAGGATAAACTATATATTGTAATCACCCTAATTGTGCTAGCCATAATTTTAGGCAGTACTTTTGGCGGATTAAAAATATAGCTGCCCCATATTATACGGCATACATGAAACTTTTTTATTTTCTATAAAATTATACGATATACATGAAACTTTGTAATATCCCATAAATAAATAACCATAGGAAAAGCCAAAATCTCCTATGGTTACCCATTTAGCATTAAAAAGACCTCTTTACTCTTTAACATGTTTAATTACGGCAATCAAATCTTCCTCTCCATATTTGGCAGTTGCTGCCTCAAAAGTATTTAATGCGGTTTTGGCCAAAGGTGAATCAAGTCCGATGGCTTTGGCCAGATTTAAATCTTTCACGATATGTTTAAGGGCAAAAGCAGGCTTGTAGTTATTGGCTATAATGGCATCGCCTTTAATTTTGGTGAAGATGTTGGCTATAGCGCCATTATTGAGCAGATTAAGCAGGTCTTCAGTTTCAATTCCTTGCTGATTGGCAAATACTACGGTTTCCGCCAAACCTTGGGTATACAAAGCCAGTAATGAATTAATGGCTAGCTTAGCCACATTACCTGCACCCGTATCGCCCAGGCGTACTGCCATTTTACCCATTTTTTCGAGTATGGGTTTTACCTGTCCGAAAGCAGTTTCATCGCCACCCACCATAATCACCAATTGTCCTGTTTCTGCCTGTTTTACACTTCCAGAAACCGGTGCATCTAAATATTTTGCTCCTTTTTCTTTACACAGCGTGTCTATTTCTTTTGAAATAGCAGGAGAAACGGTACTCATATTAATCATGATTTTACCTGAAATCTCTGCGCTGAAAAGACCTTCTTTTCCCTTAAAAACCTGTTCTATTGCGGCATCATCAGAAACCATAACAATTATCACATCGGTAGCAGCAATCAGCTCTTTAGGCGTTTCGGCGACCAGTGCACCCATTTCTTTCAGCGAAGCTTCCTTACCCTCACTTCTGTTATAGACAGTAATTGCATAATCAGCTTTTATCAATTGCTCTGCCATCGGGATCCCCATATTTCCCAAGCCAATCCAACCTATTTTTGTTGTGTTCATTTCGTTGTTTTTATGATAAACAAATGTGGTAAAGAAAAAGCTGAAATTATTTAGCAATTGGTAAAAATACTACTGCAAAATGATTTATTTTGAGCTAGCAGCATTTAAATACTAACAAAATTAGTAAATTGGCCGCTTAATAAAATTTGATAGCACAAGCAATTCGCAAATATGGCCAGCCTACTGAAAGATTTATACTCTCCTGCTTTTTATGATCGTTTAAGCAATGCCTTAGCGACTAGCATTCCAAAATTTGATAAAGGAAAATTTATCAAAGCGGTTTTTATTCCTGAATTTGAATCAAAGGAACTTAAAGAGCGGATGAAACATACCTCGAAGGTTTTGCATGGTTTTTTACCCGAAGATTATCCCCAAAGTATTGAGCTGATTAAAAAAACAATTACGCAATTAAGGATCCAGGGAATCGGGGAGGATGGACTGGCTTATATGTTCCTGCCAGATTATATCGAAACTTATGGTATAAACGATTTTGAAAACTCAGTTGAGGCACTTGAGTTTGTAACCCAGTTTGTAAGCTGTGAGTTTGCGGTACGTCCTTTTATATTAAAGTACGAAAATCAAATGATCTTAAGGATGCAAAAATGGTCGCTGCACGAAAGCCATAAAGTGAGAAGGCTCGCCAGTGAAGGAAGCCGTCCACGATTACCATGGGCCATGGGTATCCCATTTCTGAAAAAAGACCCGACATCCATTTTACCCATACTGGAAAACCTTAAAACAGATCCGTCTGAATACGTAAGGCGGAGCGTTGCCAATAGCCTAAATGATATCGCAAAAGATCATCCCCAGGTTGTTTTAACTATCGCAAAAAAATGGTCGGGTTTGGGTACCGAAACAGATGCTATTATTAAACATGGCAGTCGTACATTACTTAAACAAGGCCATGCCGATATCCTTAAACATTATGGTTTAGATGATGCAGGGATTTTATTAAAAGATTTCAAAATCTTAACACCCCAGATCAAAATCGGCGAAAGCCTGGAATTTTCGTTTTCTATTCTTAATGAAAATCCAACCGAACAAAAAGTAAGATTGGAATACGCCATTTATTATAAAAAGCAAAATGGACTGAACACTAAAAAAGTATACAAAATTTCGGAGAGGATGTACCGTGCAGGTGCAACAATAAACATCATTAGAAAACAAAAATTTGTGCTGATTACCACACGTAAATTTCATCTAGGCGACCACCAGATTTCGATGATCATCAATGGTGCCGAAAAGGAAATCTCACATTTTGAATTAATGGCTTAGCTTGGATTTTAATTCATCAAGCAAAGCGATCTGTTTTTCATTAATGTATGCAACGGCATCGCCGTAAATAAACCAATCAGCTTTGTCTATTTCTGGAAAACTTTGCTTTTTACCCGATCGTGGCGGCCATTCTATTTCGAAGGTATTGCTAACAATTGTTGAAGGATCAATATTTTCTTCTACACCCCAGCATAATACTTTTTTACCCCCCTTTTGTACAATAGGGGTCAATTCAATGAAATTTCCTGTTAAGTTTTGGCCGGTTTCCTCTTTAAATTCGCGGATGGCAGCCGCTAAAGCTTCTTCACCTTCATTTAACTCTCCTTTGGGCACTGTCCAAAAGCCAAGATCTTTTTTCGCAAAGAACGGCCCCCCGGGATGGACCAGAAAAAACTCTATCTGCCGATCTTTTCTTCTGAAGAGCAATATTCCAGCGCTTTGTTTCATAAGGGTAAGGTAAGAATTGTATCCAAAGAAGTCAAGTTTTTAAAAACTTGACTTCTTGCAAATCAATAAAAAAAGCAGCCAAGATTTAAAAACCTTGGCTGCTTTATATAATCTAGTATGATGAGATTTTTGGGGAGCGTTTTTTACAACAATCCGTACAAACCGTGAGCATAGTTCCTCAATGATGACGATACCGTCTTCATCTTGTCAGGTGATGGGCCTTTTACTTTATACGCTTCGGGATGAAGTTCTAAAGGCTGTTCATTAACTTGTTCTAAGGTGCTTTTGTTGCCTAGTGTTGCATTTTGTTCTTCGCTTAATTTTAAAGGTGCCATGATCTTGAATTTATACTAGAATAACAGAAAGATCAGGAATTAGTTTGTCGTTTTTTGTTAATTTTTTTTATAATTATTTTTCAAGATCCGAAATCCAGTTTTCAGTACCCGAAATTTTAACCGGGACGGCCGAAGCAACGATTTTCAACACCCCTCCTGAATTAATATCTTCCTGAGTGATAAAGTTCTTTTTAAAAGGCTTTCCGTTAAGAAAAACAGCCTTGATATATTTGTTTTTCAAGCTAAAATTTTCAGTTTCGATCGTAAAAGTCATTCCTTTCGGCAGTTTATAACTTAACAATGGAAATAAAGGCACATTTAAATAATAAACCGGCCATCCTATGCAGGCAGGGGAAAAACCACTTGCCGCAAAAATATACCAGGCACTCATCGCTCCGGCATCATCGTCCATGGTACGTAGATAAGCATGTGGCTGGTTCCTGTAAATTTTACCGATATAACTACCGATTCCGCGACTGTTATCGTTAAAATAATTCTGAATTACCGTATCAGCTGCCAATTGATGCATCCAATACTGCGATTTATAACCAGACTTGGTTATATTATACATCAATGGAACCTGCAAATCTGGTTCATTGGCATGGTTATATAAATCACGTGCAAAAAAATCGTCAAGCTTTGCCAGATAAGATTCCTCTCCCCCATCCAATTCTATCAACCCCTTAAAATCATAAGGCACAAACCATCGATATTGCCAAATGGTGCCTTGATATAAACCACGGGCTTGCATACGGTCAACATCATTTTTGGTCATATCTTTAAAGTCCTTGTTCCAATATTTCTTGTATTCAAGTGCTTTATTGAGATAAAAATTAGACTTTTCTTTATTCTTTAAAATCTTGAAGATTTCTGCTAAAGCCCAATTATCATAACTCGATTCTAAAGCTTTATCCGGAGATTTATAATCCAGACCATTTACTTCTTTCACTAGTGAATCGGCAATCTTATTAAAATCTACCGGATAGCCTTTACGATAGGCATCAAGCAAAACCACAATGGCATGTTCTGAGCGTACAGTATTTGAGGGTTCATTCTGCCCGGCATAATCTTTTTTACCTGAATTATACAAATCGGCAATAGAACTCACTATTCCGACATACTTATCTTGTTCAATCAGTGAAAGCAAAGGTAACTGTGTACGGTAATTGTCCCAAATGGCCCAGCCATTGTAGTGGATTTCTTTATCTTTCTGAATTTCGCCTTTTGTATTGCGATATGTTCCGTCAGTTTCTGAAATCACATAAGGCGACTGCATGGTACGGTATAAAAGCGAGTAGAATAACTTTGCACTTTCCAGATCGCCGTTTACAACAATCTTACAAAGATTTGTATTCCAATCGGCTTTGCTTTGTTCTTTTACGGTGTTGAAAGGATTTTTATTGATATCAGCTTTTGCAGCTTCGACACTTACAGAAGAAAGTGCAATATTGATTCCTGCCGAAGTTACCTCTCGGTTGAGTATGGCCATCATTTTATGTTCATCGATTACTTTCCACGATACATTGCCTTCGATTTCCATATAGTAAAACAACTTGTATTTACCTGCTCCACAGGTTGTTTTCGAGCTAATCCATCCGCTTACGGTATTGCCGTTTACTTCGTGCCGTTCGGCTACAAAAGCACCGTTAAAAGCATAACCCAAATCGAGATAAAATCCCTTCGCCCCTTTCGGAAACTGGTAGGCATGCTTCCCCGCTTTGCCCAATACGGTAAAACTTGCTTTAATTTTATTTTCAAAACCAACTTCATAATAACCCGGACTTGCTTTTTCAGAAACCTTGATCAGTTCAGACGCTGACGGATTATTACCTAAAAATGGTCTGATAAAAATATTACCACCCGAACCCTGACAGCCTACTCCTTCAAACCGGTTGTGTGTAAAACCTTCGAATTTCTTGGCCAGGTATTCGTAACCAGTATGCGTTTTAGGGTAAGTCTGCGGACCGATGCTCAACATGCTAAAAGGCGCGGAAGCTGCTGGCGACATCTGGCCATGATCTGCGGAAGATCCTAAAAAAACATTCACCTGGTCAACAGGTTTAGCAGTTCTAATAGAAAAATGCTGTGCTTTTTGTTGTGCTAAAACGTTTAATGAAAGAAGCGGCAATAAGGCCAATAATTTAATGGGAAACTTCATTATAGGGTGCTGGTTTGTAATTCGGCCTAAAATAACATTTTAACATGAAGTAGGTATTATGTGTTAGGTTCTTTACAAAAAGGAAAAAAGCTTTAATAAATATGACTTTTTATTTTGGAGCGCAAGCTCTGTACAGAATAAGAAATTCCTTCCCGTTTTCCTCTTTTACGCTTCGCTTCCTCGTACCTCGTCGCTGTAGGGTAACGTTTCAACTAGGGCTAGGTGGCTACAGCAGCATTTCATTTATTGGGTTTTCGCCCAGCCATTTTCAAAAAAATAATGCATAAAAAAAGCCACCCAAATATAAATTCGGACGGCTCTGAATAATTTTATTTAGTTATTTAATGTTAACCGGAACAGAAATTTTATCCCATTCTAAAGCGAAACCACTTTTGGTAATTTTGTAAACCAAACGTTCTTGTGTAGCTTTTAATGCTTTGGTTTTAACCTCAACGCGCAAAGCATCTTTAGCTTCTTCGTATTTGTAAGCGCCCCACTGTTTGGGCTCTTTGTTAAAGATAGCTGTCCAGGTTCCGCTTTCTTTAGGAATTAAAAAGAAGCTGTATTTTCCTGCAGCCAAAGGTTTGCCTTCTACCACGATATCTTTATCGGTTTCGAAGGTGGTAGCCTCGTTTGCGCCGGCACGCCATACTTTGTCGAATGCTTCCAGGCCTCCCCAGATCTTACGGCCTTTTACTGCTGGGCTACTGTAGTTGATGGTGATGGTTGCGCCTTTAACTTTTCCTGTTGCTGTAGCTGCAGGACTTGGCTTAGGCTGAGCATCTTGTGCCATTGCACTTACAGAAATGGTAATTGCCGTAAATAGCAACGCGATTGATTTAATCATCGTTTTCATAGTATTATATTTATCTGTTTTTGTTGTTTTTAATTTTACGAATTTATGGCTTTAGGTTGATAAAAACTATAATCCCAGTGTCTAAAAAAATTGTTCAAAAACTTTACTGTTCTTTAAATTCATTTTCTCAGTTACAGACCAAACCGCTTTATTTCCTTCTTCCAATAAATCTGATTACTGAGCCCAGGCCATTATGAAACAAACCCTCATTCAGTTCAATTTCTTTTTCTTCAAGCACCAGAATCTCATAATTTTCGAAATCAGCGCTTATTTCTTCGATTGAAAATAACATATCGATTTCTTTTGGTCCACCAACTTTTTCGTTTTTGGCAAGATAACGAAGGTGTTTCTTACTAAAAGCTTCGAAAATAAGCAAACCGCCGCTGCGTAAATAACTGCTTAATGTTTTGTGATAAGTTGATTTAATTGCTGATGGAAAGTGTGCATAAATCAAGGCAATGGCATCAAACTGCTCAGCTTTATAGTCTAGTTCCTGAAGCTCGCCTACCTGGTAATCAATACTAACGTTATTGTTTTCTGCGAGTTGAAGTGCTTTGTTCTTTCCTTCAATACTGATATCAAAGGCTGAAACCTTCCAACCGAGTTTAGCTGCGAAAACAGCATTCCGGCCTTCTCCTTCAGCCGGAAAAAGTATTGTTCCGGTATCGAGCTGCATCAACCGCTCTCTTAAATAGCTATTCGGTTGTTCACCATAAGCAAACTCATCGGTACTGTATCGGTCATTCCACCTATCAACCCAAGCGTCGTTCATATTTAGCGTTATCTACTTTGTCGAAAATAAAGGTATTAAATTTTAGGCTTGCACTCAGATAGTAAATATCTGTTGCACGTAAAAATTAAGTTTAGTTGTAGACTATGGTTTTGGGATTAGAAAATAAGAGGCCAATTACCGAAAACATAATTACTGCTGCTGCGCCAACTACATTGAGCCAAAGGAATGAAACAATATCAAACTCGTATACCGCGACAACGGCAATTTCGGACAAGATGGCCGCAATAAACACGATTGGTCCGTTTATCTTTTTAAAATAAAATGCCACTAAGAAAATACCCAGAATTGGCCCATAGAAAAGCGAGCCCAGCACATTAACGGCTTCGATTAGCGAGCCCATCTGTGTTGCAAACATGGCAACAGCTATTGAAAAAATGCCCCAGGCTAAAGTGTGTAAACGGCTATATTTCAGTTCAGTCTCGTCGTCTACTTCTTTTTTGCCAAAAATAAGGTGTACATCTTTTAAAGAACAGGCAGCCAACGAATTTAATGCAGCTGAAATAGACCCCCAACTGGCTAAAAATATTACAGCGAAAAGCAGACCGATCATCCCAACCGGAAGTGTATTTTTTACAAAGTATAAAAAAATATAATTGGTATCGGTTTTCTCTGCATTGTAATTTGATTTGTTGATGGCCTCTTCCACTCTGCTGTGCAGTTCTTTTACCTGTTTTTGGGTAGCTTTAAAATTCGCTATAGAAGCATTTAGAGATGGTGATTGCTTTTCCTTTTCTACAAGGATATTTTTTGATTGCTGGTTAAATTTCTGCACCAAAGCATCGTGCTCTTTTTCGAAAGCTTCGGCTTGCTGAGGCTGGGTTTCTTTTAAATACTGATAGGAGCGTTCATTGAAATAAATCGGCGCCGGTTTTAAAGAAAAAAAAGCAAATAACAAGGCGCCAATTAAGAGGATCGCGAACTGCATCGGGATTTTAACCAATCCGTTTAACAATAGCCCCATTTTAGCATTGGTATTATCTTTCGCGGTAATGTACCTTCCAACCTGGCTCTGATCCGTGCCGAAGTAAGAAAGCGCGAGAAAAAAACCTCCAATTAAACCACTCCAGATATTGTATTTATCCTTCCAGTTGAAATCGGTAGTAATTACATTCAATTTACCCGATTTCCCGGCTAGGTAAAGTGCATCTTTAAATCCGATTCCATTAGGCATATGCTGCACCAAAAGATATCCGGCGAATGCCATCGTACTCAGGATAATCAGAAACTGCAATTTCTGTGTATGTGCAATTGCTTTTGCACCGCCAACATAAGTATAAATCAATAAAATGCCACCGGTAAGAATATTCGTTAAATAAATATTCCAGTTTAAAACGCTCGAGAGGATAATACTTGGGGCATAAATACTGATACCAGTCGATAATCCACGCGAAAAAAGAAATAGCAATGAAGTTAAAACCCTCGTTTTTTTATCAAAACGGTTCTCTAGGTATTCGTAGGCCGTATATACATTTAACCGTTGAAAAATCGGGATGAAAGTAATGCAAATTACAATCATTGCCAAAGGCAGACCAAAATAATACTGCACGAAGCGCATGCCATCGGTATAGGCCTGCCCAGGTGCTGACAAAAAAGTAATCGCACTGGCTTGTGTGGCCATAATACCCAGCAGCACAATGTACCAGGGCATTTTATTATCGGCCTTTAAATAAGAGGTATTGCTTTTTTGCCCCCGACCAATAAAAATGCCATAGGTTACCACAGCAAGCAAAGTAAATATCAGTACGGCCCAATCGATATTACTCATGCCCAGAATTTAGTAAACAGGTAATAAAATACCAGCTGAAATACTAGCGCAATCGCCAAAAAGATGTACCAGGTATTCCAGTTTTTAAGTTGGTTTTTCATCACTTCCCAGCCGATAAAAAGTTAAAAAACAACCTGGCTGCGCCAACATTTCCGGCAGGCAATTGTCTAAAAAATGCCAGCGGTGTATAAATGAAGTTGCCTTCACCATATTTAGCATATAGTGTTGATCCCTGAAGTGGTTCCTCACCGGCATCATGCATTTCGAAAAGCGGTTCATATTTAGCATCCCATTGATCAGGGAAATAAGCGCCCCTTTCTTGCACCCAGCCTTTAAAATCTTCAGCAGTGATTTTATTTGGATAGTTCAGCAATTTATGTTCAGGTTTTAAAAATTTAACTTCTGCATTTTCTTCAGTTACCCTTTTGCCACTAATCGAGAATGGGTAAATACCAAAATCCTGAAGCGCCATATCCTGCGTGGTATTGTACTGCATTACAATGGTTCCGCCGTTTTCTACATAACTACGTAAAGCAGTTTGCCAGTTTTTAATTCTCTTTTCGGTATTGATTACTCTTACGCCGCTTACCACGGCATCGTAACTTGCCAGTTTTGCCGGATTTAGGATATCTGCTTCTGTCAGCACGTCAACCTGTAAGCCGGCCTGTCTTAAAAACTCCGGAATGAGGTCTCCTGCCCCTTCAATATAGCCAATTTTTTTCGCCAATACTTTGATGTCGCCCTTAATTAACCAGGTAGTGGCCGGAACAAAATATTGGAGTGTTGGCAAATGCGGATATTGAATTAATACCTGCCCTTTTGAATACTCATTTGTTTCTGATGAAAAAACGGCTTCTAATTTATTCTGGGTGGTTTTAATTTTGGCTAAATCTTCAATTGGGATAAGGAAATTTATGGTATTAACCGTATTCTCGGCCAGGTTAATACCTTGAAAGGTTTTCAGCACCTGGTTACCAATTTTAAAGGTAATTTTACCATAGTTAATATTCTTATTGGCCTTTAACCGCAGGCTGACGTTTAAAGCTTCTTTTTCTTTAGCGAAATAAACAGGTTCGCTAAAACTTAAATCCAATGTGGGGATAATCCTAAGCGCTTCTACCACGTCACCTTTAACCGGATCTAATTTTTTATAGGATAGCGGTAATCTAACCTCAAATTTTTCAGATTCTATTTTCAGCGATAGTAATACATTAATGGGCGACTGCATTTCCGGAAGCCCGATCAATGTATCATTTAACACACTAAATGTTGCCGCATTTTTTGCAGGCTTAGCCAGCCAATAAGGTTCGGTAGGCGCAGCATCTGCCGGAATCTGGATTTTACGCTCAATGGTAATCAGCGAATCGTTTGCCAGCGTTCTGTTTAACTGATCTGTTTGGTTTAACCAGTTTACACTTTCTACCCTTACTGGTGTAGCCGATCTTGAAATTAGGTTTAAACGGAAATTATAACTATTGCCGGCAAGTGCTTCAGGTAGATTGGTAACCACCTCGCCCATAAAACCTGCACTGCTTAAAATAATGTTATCAATAGCCGCCAGTTTATCTTTTCTTAATGCTATATCCTGCAATTCTGCAATTCTTCTTCTTAACATCAACAGCCCGTGCAGGCTCTTATCAGGCTGGTTATAATTAAATGATAACAATATAATATCGATGAGTTCATCGATATCGCCTATGCCTTTATCAGACCAGTTCATGCTTAAGCCATCAAAGAGCGTTCTCTTGGCCGGATCGCCCAAAACATTGGTAAAATACTCGGAACGTACACCGGCCACCGATTGTGTTCCTGCGCCCTGGCTTTTATGCAAACTCCTGCTTAATCCAGCTAACTCACCATAACCCATTCCCAACTGGGCATCATACTGTCCAACGGTTACCTTCAGCTGATTTTCGGCTGTTGTATTAACCGTACCAAACCTAAAGGTATTCCATAACAATCTTTTTGGCTGCCAAACAGAAACATGTTTCAGCTGATTGGGAAACATATTTTTATCGGCAGCAGCCTTAAATGCTTTCTCGGCAACAACTGCAGAAGCTGCATGCTGTCCATGGCCCGCAGCAGCAGTTGGCGGGAAACGGCAGATAATCACATCAGGTCTGAATTTTCTGATCACCCAAACCACATCGGCGGTAATGCTATCAGCATCCCACTGTTTAAAAGTATCGCCGGTATTCTTAGAGAAACCAAAATCAATGGCCCTGGTAAAAAATTGTTGCGCACCGTCTAATCTACGTGCTTCCAGGAGTTCGTGTGTTCTGATCAGGCCCAAGGCTGCACCTTGTTCGGTACCCAAAAGATTTTGCCCGCCATCTCCCCTGGTTAGTGATAAATAAGCGGTTTCTACATTTTGATCGTTGATCAACCAGGAAAGTAAACCTGTATTTTCATCGTCCGGATGGGCCGCTAAATATAAAACCTTTGGCAAATGCTTTAGGGTTTTGAGGTCTCTATAAATCTCCGAAGATTTTGCGGGGCGCAATTGTTGCGCCGTACAAAATATTACCGGTAAACATAGGGTGAATATGGCAGTTAATCTTTTGAACATACTATTTGTTTTGCGAAATTCAAATATGCTCAAAAAGCTTTTACTTTAGCGCCTCCGAAACGAAAAAGGTACAAAAATGGCGTTTTGCCGATTTATGGCCTTTTAAAAACAGATTCGAGCAGATGGATATATAGAGTTATCCCTTTTTCAATTTCTTCAATCAGTACAAACTCATCTGCAGTATGCGATCTGGCTGATTCGCCTGGTCCCATTTTTATAGAAGGCATAGTGAGCCAACCCTGATCGGAACTGGTAGGAGAAACATAGGTTTTCCTACCAAGCGCCTGTCCGGCCACTACCAGCGGGTGTAATACATCGATGTTGGAAGGATGGAGCACATTAGGGCGGATGTTGAAACTGCTTAAGGTATGGTTAATGATGACATTGAGGATCTCGCGTGGGGTATAATTGTGATCGAAACGGATATCGACCGTAAAATGGCATTCGCCAGGCACAATATTATGCTGCAAACCTGCATTTATTTGCGTAACCGTCATTTTCACCGGAGCTGGTAAATGGTCTTCAATAGGAAACTGGAAATGTGAAAACCAATCGATATCCTTAATGGCCTTGTAAATAGCATTATCGCCTTCTTCGCGTGCGGCATGTCCAGATCTGCCTTTGGCTACACAATCAATGACCATCGAACCTTTTTCGGCAATGGCTATTTGCATACCTGTTGGCTCGCCAACGATGGCAAAAGAAATAGGTTTGAGTTCATCTAAAATACATCTGATCCCGTTTAAACCTGAATTTTCTTCTTCTCCAGTGGCTGCCAGACATAAATTGAAAGCAAGATCAGTCGATTCGTAAAAATAAATAAAGGCAGAGATGAGCGATACCAGCGAAGCTCCTGCATCGTTACTGCCCAGGCCATGTATTTTTTCATCGTAAATTATGGCGTGGAAAGGATCTAATGTATATTGCTCATTTGGTTTTACGGTGTCGTGGTGCGAGTTGAGCAGAATAGTTGGTTTGGCATCGTCGAAATACTTATTGTAACACCATACATTATTGTTTTTACGTATGGTATTAATGCCATGTTTAGCCATATGCGATTCTATTTCATTGGCAGTACCGTGCTCAGAGCCACTAAAAGATGGTATGGCAATTAAAGCAGTTAAAAGTTCTATAGCTTCGTTGTATAATTGATTTAAATCAGGACGACTGATGATCAGTTGTTTTTCTACGGTATTCATGGCGGTATATTAAATGCTTTTAAGGTTTGGGGTTTGTTTCAATTTTAGGGTATTTTCTGCACTGGCAATAATCTGATCGATATGTTCTGGACTGAACAACATGGCCGTGCATAAACAGTTACTTTTATTTTTGCTTTTGAGGATAGCATAGTTAACACAGCTTTTGCAACCTTCCCAAAAGGTGGTATCCTGGGTAATTTGTGCAAAGGTTACAGGCTCGAACCCTAACTGACTGTTCATTTTCATAATGGCTGCGCCAGAGGTAATGCTGAATATTTTGGCTTTGGGATACAAGCTGCGGGAGAGACTGAAAATCCGGTTTTTAATACTTTTTGCAACGCCAGCGTTTCTGAATTTAGGCGCAACAATTAATCCTGAATTGGAAATGAAGGTATTTTTCTGCCAGCTTTCGAAATAAGAAAAGCCAACCCATTCGCCAGCAGCAGTTACTGCGATAACAGCTTTCCCGGCATTTATTTTCTCGACAGCAGAAGCTGGCGTTCTTTTCGCAATCCCAGAACCTCTTAACAATGCGGAACTTTGTGTTTCTGCTACAATTTCATCCGCATATTTTACATCTGCGCTGGTTGCAACCCTGACAAAAATTATTGAATTGTTCATTTTAATAAAATTTCATATCTGCCAGTCATCAAAAGCGATACCCAGACAGAGATAAAAATCATAAAACACTGATTATCAAAATAAAAATTTAAAAAAAATCATAATATTGAGCAAAGTATAAACAATATCCTACCATTTTGAAAGGCTTTTTACCATATTGAAAAGCTATTCTTTATCACCTGCCAGATCGGTTGAGTTTCGAGCTAAGCCGAAAGGACCGAATTATTACAATCGTTAACTATTCGGTATATTTATTGTTAATATTGCAGCATAAATTTAACCTATGAATGGGATGGTCCTCATCATCGATGATGAAAAGAAAATTTGCAGTTTACTATCCAGGATTATAGAGCTGGAAGGCTTTAAAACCTTACAGGCCAATACTGGGAAAGAAGGAATAAAACTTTTAAAAAGTAATGATGTAAGTATTGTTATCAGCGATGTAAAGCTGCCCGATGTTAATGGTGTTGCGTTGGTTAAAGATATTAAAGCCGTAAAACCCTATGTAGAAATTATAAACCTTACCGCTTATGGTACCATTGCCGATGGCGTTTTGGCTATTAAAAATGGGGCATTTGATTATCTCGTAAAAGGCGACGATAACGAGAAAATTATTCCGCTGTTATACAAAGCAATGGATAAATCAAGTCTGCAGCGCAGGGTTTCCGATCTCGAAAACAAAATCGCCAGGAAACATAGCTTCGAGACGATTATCGGTCAATCAAAAACATTAAAGGAAGCCATTGATCTCGCAAAAAAAGTAAGTACAACCGATACTACCGTTTTATTACTGGGTGAAACCGGAACAGGAAAAGAAGTTTTTGCACAGTCTATCCATTACGAAAGTCTTAGGGCTGCAAAACCCTTCGTTGCCTTGAACTGCAGTGGTTTTAGTCCAGATTTATTGGAAAGTGAATTATTTGGATATAAAGCCGGTGCCTTTACAGGTGCCAATAAAGACAAGAAAGGGCTATTGGAAGAAGCCAACGGCGGTACATTGCTGCTGGATGAAATCGGTGAGATGAACCTCGATTTACAGGCAAAATTGTTGCGTGTTCTGGAGAGCCAGACTTTTATCAAAGTAGGCGATACCCAAACACAACAGGTAAACGTCCGTATTTTAGCCGCCACCAATAAAGATTTAAAAGCTGATGCATTATCAGGAAAATTCCGATCTGATCTCTATTACCGCCTTTCCGTTTTTACCATCACTTTGCCTCCGCTCCGCGAGCGTAAAGCCGACATCCCTGCGCTGGCCACGTACTACCTGAAAGAATTTGCCAATAAGGTAAATCGATCAGCACCAAAAATGGATGATAAAATTTTATCCATATTGAGCGGTCATAGTTGGAAAGGAAATATCCGTGAGTTAAAAAACGTAGTAGAACGTCTGGTTATTTTATCAGATGGCGAAGTGTTAAGCGCAACTGCCCTCCCGCCCGAATTCTTTGAGTTTACACCAATAGAAAACGATTATAATCTGCAACAAATAGAAAAACAGCACATTCAAAAGGTACTTATTCATACTAAAGGAAACAAAACGGAAACCTCGAGGTTATTGGGGATCGGTTTAACCACACTTTACCGGAAAATAGAGGAATACCAAATAATGGAGGTTTGAAGGACAAAGTAAAGTCCGGTGCGGGGATCCGAAATCGGATGACTGGGCGTCTAAATTGGGTATTCCCCCTTAAATCCTCTTACCGTGCTGTCAGATGTTACCTTCTGATAGAAAGTAGAATGTTTAGTTCGCGTGCTGGATTTTAGGATAATTTCATCTGTTTCATTGTCTCAAATCTAATGTCTCAGATCTACCACTCAAATCTCATTTTAAACTTCAAACCTGATCCACTTATCGCCTTCATGGCCGAAAATAAATGAACCTGGGTGCAGCATTTCAGCAATATCTTCTATGAGTGAAACGGCATTTTCGGCAGTCCGCTCGCGTTCTACATCATCATTCAATAGGATAATGCGGTTGTTTTTTACGGCTGGCCAGTCGGCATCCAATATCGAGGGTACTTCTCGCATCAAATCGGTAAGTGTTTTGCCCGGCTGATAATAAATGACGAAAACAGCACTTAAAATATCAGTTTCCAACATACCACCTGCCAAATTGATCTCTTCTGACAGTAGATAGACTGGATAATTACTGGCATCTATACAGGTTACAGGCACTTTATCCATAAATTTAATCTTATGTTCTACCAGATCTAAACGCTCCTGCAATTCTTCCTGTTTAGCATCATCGAGGCCAATAAATAAATCGTTTAAAAAAGACATCTGCATTAAATTTATTAATTTGTGCAAAAATAACATTCCTGATCGCATGAGAGGCTCATTTAAGTATATATTTTGGTTTTTTTGTATAATCTTAATCTTTTCATGCCAGGAGAATGCTGATCATCATAACAAAAAAGTATTCAATATCAACCTCGATCAGGGCTTAACCTCTATCGATCCGGCTTTTGCACGCAACCAGAATGCCATCTGGATGACCAACCAGATTTTTAATGGTTTGGTACAGATCGATTCTTCCCTGCAAACCCTTCCCTGCATAGCCAAAAGCTGGGCGGTTTCGGAAGATGCACTTACTTATACTTTTAACCTGCGTAGCGATGTTTACTTTCATGACGACCCCATCTTTAAAAACGGAAAAGGCCGAAGAGTAGTTGCAGGCGATTTTGTTTACAGTTTTTATCGGTTGATTGATCCAAAAGTAGCCTCATCAGGTGGGTGGATTTTTAGCGACAAAGTAATGGACAAAGGCAATTTTACTGCGCTGAACGATTCTACTTTCCAGATTAAACTGGTGCGCCCTTTCCCACCGTTTATGAGTTTGCTCACTACTCAATATTGCTCTGTTGTACCCAAAGAAGTGGTAGAACATTATGGTAAAGATTTCAGGAGTCATCCGGTTGGTACTGGTCCTTTCAGATTTAAATACTGGAAAGAAGGTGAAATATTGGTTCTTTTAAAAAATGAACATTATTTTGAAAAAGATGCCAAAGGAATGGCATTACCCTATCTTGATGCGGTAAGCGCTACCTTCATTACCGATAAACAAAGTGGATTTATGAGTTTCCTGAAAAAGGATCTGGATTTTTACTATAATGTTGATGGCAGTTACCGGGACGATATCCTAACCAAAAGCGGAAAGATGGCCTCGAAATATAAAGGGAAATTTACGTTAACCAAAAGCCCATACCTGTGTACCGAATATGTTGGCATTTTGGTTGACACCAATCTTTCGATTGTGAAGAAATCGCCATTACGTTTGAAGAAAATCAGGCAGGCCATTAATTATGCTATAGATCGCGACCGACTGATTAAATACCTGAGAAATGGCATTGGTGTTGCGGCAACATCGGGTTTTATCCCGAAAGGTATGCCCGGTTTTGATAGTCTGGCCGTTCGGGGATACGCCTATAACCCAAAACTTGCGGCCAAACTTTTAGCGGAAGCCGGTTTCCCGGAAGGAAAAGGCATGAGTGAAGTAACCTTAAACACCACTACAACATATAAAGATCTGATCGAATTTATTCAGGGCCAGCTTACTGCTGTAGGTATTAAAGTTAAAATTGATGTAAGTCCGAGCGCCAGCCTGAGGGATTTAATGTCGAAAAACAATGTAAATTTTTTCCGTGGTTCCTGGCTGGCCGATTATGGGGATGGAGAGAATTTCCTTTCCATGTTCTACTCCAAAAACAAAGTTCCATATGGGCCAAATTATACCGCTTTTTACAACAAGAAATTCGATCAGCTGTTCGAAAAAAGCTATTACGAAACCGATAGTCAAAAAAGGTTTGAACTGTACCGAAAAATGGATCAGATGGTAATGGATTACGCTCCGGTGGTTCCTTTATTTTATGATCAATCGGTTGTAATGCTACAGAATAATATTAGCGGCTATTCTTTTAATCCGCTCAGCCTGATGATTTTAAAGCGGATTAAAAAGGGGGAATAGATTACATTTTACTGATAAGGAAGCCTAAAAGGAATGCGTCATTCCCTTCCGTACGGAAAGCTTATCGTATTACGATTCCCATTAAAGGAAGGATTGACGAAGCCTTTATTGGAATATGGTGAACACAAAAGTCTATTGTTTATCTATCAACTTCCTTTTAAGGAAATCAGCTGTTGCTTCGCTTACTTTTACACCATTCGAAAATTTCATCCAGTGGTGGGTATCATCGGGGACGGCCAGAAACTCGAAATCGAATTTTTTATCTTCAAAACGTTTAATAAGGTCAACACTTTGGTTAAAGGACACATTACGGTCGTCGTCGGCATGGATAATCAGTGTGGGCGAAGTCCATGTATTTATAAAGCTTACAGGCGATGATTCTTCGGCTACCTTTGCTGCAAGTGCCGCATCAGGAGCAGGTTTTCTTCCATCCTGATCCAAAGTGGTAAACCGGTTATTCACACCATGAATATCTACACCAGCGGCGAATAATTTAGAATCTTTACCAAGGGCCAGCGCGGTGAGGTATCCGCCGTAAGAACCGCCATAAATCCCGATTTTTTCTTTGTTAATATTAGGCTGAGCAGCCAACCACTCTCCAGCAGCTTTGATATCCTGATATTCTGATGCACCCTGCGCTCCTGCATTTAAGGGTTTGTGAAAATCATAACCATAGCCGGTCCCTAAACGGTAGTTTACAGACAGCACGGTAAAACCTAGATTAACCAAATACTGATTTAAGGCATAATCTATCGAATAGTAATCCATCGGGTTCCAGCCTAAAAACATCTGCCTTTGCGGTCCGCCGTGCACATATACTATGGCAGGTTGATTTTTAACCATTTTTTTTGAGGAAAACAACTGGCCATAAACGGTACTACCATCTGCGGCTTTAAAGCTAACATGTTCAGGAACTACCATATCTTTCAGCGGAAAATCATTTGGAATAAGGGATTCACCAATGAGTTCTAGCGCTTTTCCTGTAGTGATCAGTGCAGGTAAAAGCGGCCTTTCAGCAGTAGAGCTCAGGCAAAAATAAGTTTGATTGTCGGCTGCAATAACAGGATAGGTTTCTATTCCCTTGCCAAAAGTTAAGGGCTGCATATTAGCCTGATTAACCGAAACTTTATAAATGTGCCTCCTCTCCTTGTCATCGGCATTTTCACCCTTATTGGCGGCAAAAACCAATGTTTTCTTATCGGTACTTAATTTAATATTCTCCACTGCAAAATTACCGGGCGTAAGCAGCAAGTGTTTTGATCCGTCTGGATTGATGGCATAGAGATGTGGCCAGCCGTCCTCATAGGAAGTAAAAACAATTTTTCCGTCTGCCCATAACAAATTTGTGCCACCATCAATTGAGGGGAAAGAACCGCGTAAAGTTTCGGGGGCTTTCCAAATCATTTTTCCTGTACCTGTACTTATGTTTACCGTCCATATGGCCCAGGGCTGATGTTTTTTGCTTAAAATAGAGTCGGTTTCGCCACCAGCACCAGGGGTTCTTATAAATGCAATGTCATTTCCATCTGGCGACCATACCGGTGTATTATCTTTAGAAAACGAGGGCAATAACCATTTTATTGGGCTTTGCTGGTCCGTGTAAATCCCTAAAAAGGAATGATCGCTTCGGTTTGAAATAAAGGCAATTTTCTTCCCGTCGGGTGACCATTTATAAGCTCCGTTTATCCCTTTGGCATAAAAAAGGTTTTTAGCCGCTAATGTTCCATCAACAGGACTGATCATCAACTGACCATTTTTAGCAAAAATAACCTGACCACTATTGGGCGAAATTACCGGATGATCACCTTCGCCTAAAGTCGTTACCCTGCCCCCTTCAAAAGGAACGCTAAATACCTGCACTTTGGGCGCAATCGGTGAAGAATTTGCATTAACCGGCCCACCATCTCGCCCTCCGTGATCTCCGCCACGCACAAATACAATCCACTTTCCATCAGCAGAAACAGATAAGCTGGTTAATTCCTGCCCGTCATCTTCGGTATAATCGGTAATTTTTACCGTTTTATAACCAGGTGCTTCTGCTGTATAAATATTTCTTTTTCCTTGTTCGTTTGCGGCCCAGGCAATTTTAGCATCAACTGGTGAGGCCACTAACTGAGTAGGAAAAGGATAAGATAAAACAGATTTTAAGGTAAAAGACTGCGCGAATATATGAGAGGTAGAGAGTAGAACCAGTAGGGAAAATATTGTTTTTTTCATTTATCGGGTAAATTGGTACTGAACGCATAACCGTGAGCGGATAGTACTTGGCGAATAGCGCTAAGCAAATGTTGCCGGGATACAAAATAGATATCGTTTGGCGAAAGCTAGATAAACGCTTCCCGCCAAACGCCTAATGCATTACTGATCCCACCAAAGTTTGGTTGTTCTGGGTACATCTACAGGTACATTTGCCCCGTTTTTGCTTCTTTCACCCTGTGGATAATCTAAACGACGTATAAAATCGGTTAGCACAGCATTTACCGGTAGCGTAAAATCTTTGTATTTATAATTGTATCTGCGGGCATCGTTCCAGGCTTCCGGATTTAAATAAGTTGCAACATACTTTTCTTTTAAGATCAAATCTTTGGTTAACGCAGCCTCGCCAACTACTACCCGCGGATCTGCCAGATAGATTGCTTTATCAGCAGCTGCCACCTGAAATTTATCCATATTGGCGCCAATAGCAGCTAAGTAAGCAGCATAAGCCCTCGGTCTATCAGTAGTTAATGCTGCCTCTGCCTCAATAAACTTTAACTCGGCATAGGTTGCAATAAATATGGGTGATGTTGCGCTTGTCCAGGGAGAGTTGACAGAGATATAACATTCGTCTTTAGTTGTATTACCACCTGTACCCCGGTTACCTGCACCGTTTACTGTACCTATATAAACGTTATTAATGGTTTTATCGGTTATTTTAGCAATTCTAGGATCGAATACACCGTATGTAGTTCCATTAAGTTGATCAATCAGTTGTTCAGAAAGCCATCCGCCGAGCGATTGTGAAGCATTAGCAATGGCCACACTTGCCCAAAAATTTCTGATCACGAAACTCCCCATCACTGCATCATCTGCATTTGAGGCAAAAGAGTTACTTACAGCATTAAGTACAGCTGTTGGATTATAAGCTGAAGTTTTACTTACTTTATTTAACAACCTTGCTTTAAGCGCATAAGCAAATTTTAACCAATTGGCGCGTTCGTTTGCACCGGTTGTACCATAAATAAGGTCGTTTGCAGGAGTTAATTTAATCGTTGCATTTGTTTTGGCAAGTTCTAAAATAGCCTCATCTACAAGGGCCATACTTTGATTATAAACCTCTTGTCCACTGTCGTATTTAGGTGTAAAATTGGTTACGTCAAAAGCTTGAGAAAAAGGAGCATTTCCCCATAAATCGTTAACCATAATTAGGTTATAGGCAATCAATACATCTGCAACACCTTTATATTCGCTTGATCCTTGCGATACAGCCAGTTTTTTCATTTCATTGGCGTCGGCCATGGCGAAATAAAGTGCATCCCAGGTGGCACTAAAATCAATAGACTGATAGGTATCACCTGCTCCGCTTGCCGCAGGGTTTGCAGTATATTGTACATAAGGTACGATTACGCTAGCAACATTATAATTATTTATTGCCCGCCTTTGCAGTTGAGGTAGCCAATAGCGATGGTAGTGTTGGCACAGTAACCTGATTGGGATTTGTAGCCAGTTTATCAAAGTAACTATCTTTACAGCCTTGCAAACCAAGTATTGCTATCAAAGCTGGAAATACTATATATTTTATATTTTTTTGCATCTTATTTCCTTTTTAAAAACCAACATTAATAGAGAAAAGAATAGTTCTGGCACTTGGGTAAGTAAAACCGGCAGAGCCATCGTTATTGCTGCCCGAATCAAAAGAACTGGATTCTGGATCTACACCATAATATTTTGTCCAAAGCCAAAGGTTATTTCCTGTTACTGATAAACTTGCAGACTTTATTGTCTTAGCCGGAAGCCATTTTGCCGGAAGTGCGTAGCTTAAACTTGCAGAACGTAAACGTACCCACGAAGCATCGGAAACAAATGGTTCAGAAACGTTTCTATAGTATACACGGTAATAACCCTCTCCATAATCTACCCCATCCACTGTATTTTGTCCCAACCAAACCGGTTTGGTATTTGGTGTTCCATTCGCTAATACACCATCAAATACTTTATACGATCTTCTATCGGCAGTATAATCGGGTAATCCGAAAGCAGCATAAAAATCTTCGAGCCAATTATATTTTTCGAAACCCAAACGGGCATCAAAAAGTACATTTAAACTGAATTGTTTATACCTGAAAGTATTACCTAAACCGATCACATAATCTGGCTGTGAGTTACCAAGTAAGCGCTGTTGTCCACCAGAAATTACAGGAAAGCCGTTGGCCCCAATCAGTAATGGAAGATTTTTATCTAAGAATACCGGATCCTGTGCCTGAGGAGAATATCTGGTAAAATAACTTCCGTATATATTTCCATATGGCTGACCTTCAATCAATTTCATGGTTACACCCGCATTTCCATAACCCCTGGCCGCACCATAAACCAGTTCTTTTATGCCGTTCGGCATGGTTAATACTTTATTTCTATTAGCCGAAAGGTTGAGGTTTACATCCCATTTAAATTGTTCGGTAACGATCGGTTTTCCGTTGATTACCAATTCTACTCCCCTATTCCTGATATCACCAGCATTAATAAAAGACGAAACGTAACCTGTTGCAGAAGAAACCTGTGCACGTACAATCTGATCTTTACTCAAAGAATAGTAATAAGTGAAGTCAAATCCTAAACGGTTTTGAAAGAATGACATTTCTAAACCAGCCTCAAAGGAGTTTGTAAATTCAGGCCTAAGCGTTGGATTTCCAAGATTTGGGGAAATGGTTAGGCCAGTTGTACCTGTTGGCAGATTGACATAATTTGTAAAACCAGAAGAAGTAGCATATTCTGATGCATCTTTCCCAATCTGGGCATAAGATAATCTTAATTTAGCCTGGCTTATTGCTGTAGGAAGTTTAAAATGATCCGAAAATACATAACTCAAACTTGCTGACGGATAAAAGAAAGATCTGTTATCTTTTGGCAAAGTTGAGGTGATATCATTCCTACCGGTAAGGGTTAAAAACAGATAATTATTATAGTCGAAAGTGGCCTCTCCAAAGTAACCAACCAATCTTTTCTCTGTTATGGTTTGAGATGGTGTTAACACTTTTGCATTCCCAAGGTTAAAGAAATTATAAATACTCAGCTGACTGCCCAGCACACCAACATCTTTAACACGTTTATCGTAAACTTCCTGCCCAACCCTTAAAGTACCATTCAATCCCTCTGCTATCTTCGAACTGAAGGTTGCCACAAATGTGCTGTTCAAAGTCCTGAATTTGGTATTATATTCGCCATAGAAACCAAATTCGTTATCGTATACATTTTCACCGGTAAACATGGGGCCTCTGGCGGTTCTAATCCTATTATCATTATAAGTATCTACGCCAAAACGATATGCAAAATTTAACCATTTAACTGGCTCATATACTACACTGGCTCCTCCGATAAAGCGGTTTACATCCCCTTTCAATTGATTGTTTGCAGTTCCCCATATTGGATTGTTAGTTCCCAGGTAAACCTGTGTACCATCAAGATTTTCTGAATTAGCTACATCATAACGTGGCGACCAATAGGCTAAACCTTCACCAAATCTGTCAGCACTATAGGTATAACCGCCAGAATTGTTGAAATTCATATTTACCGAGGCTTTGAGTTTAGGGCTGATGGTAAAATCGGTATTCAACCTTGCAGAAAAGTTTTTATAATCAGTATTAGGCATCATCCCTTTTTGGTAGAGTTGAGAAACTGATGAAAAGAATTTAATTGCCTCGCTTCCACCTGCGACCGAAACTGAATTTTTAATTTGTTGCCCTGTTCCAAAAGCCTGTTTATAATTGTTGTATAGCTGGTCTGGATGTGTCGGATCTATCAATTTTGCTTCGTCAATGGTTGGTCCCCATGCCGGTCCGATACCGGCAGGCGGGTTAGTATAAACGCCTCTAACACCCTGTGTATATTCTGTCTGAACATCAGGACTGATTAATACATTATCAAAGCCATAAGTACTATTGAGATTAATATTAAATCCGCCAGCCTTGCCCTTTTTTGTAGTAATTACGACTACGCCATTAGCTCCCCTTAAACCATATAATGCAGTTGCTGCCCCACCTTTTAAAATATTGATGGTTTCGATATCTTCAGGATTCACATCCGAAGCCCTATTGCTTACACCTCGCGCGCCATAAGCTGTTCCTCCTGGATTGGCACCCAATGTTGAGGTGGTATTATCAATCTGTACCCCATCTATTACATATAAGGGATCACTTGGAATATTGGGATCTATGGAGTTAATTCCCCTGATTTTAATGTTCGCTCCCTGGCCCGGGCCACCGCCTGTACTCGAAATGGTTGCACCTGCTACTTTACCCTGCAAAGCATTGATCAAGTTTGGCTGGTGATTAAAATTAAGATCTTTATCATTAACAGTTTGTGCCGCATAACCTAAAGATTTAGCCTGCCGGGTGATCCCCAAAGCAGTAGAAATGGTAACTTCCTGTAATTCCTGAGCGTCTGAAGCCAAAACCGCATTAATAGTGGTTTTACTGCCAACCGTAATTTCCTGCGTTTTATAACCTATCAGGCTGATCACGAGAACAGCACTGGGCGATGGCGCCTGAATTGTAAAACTGCCATTACTATCCGTTGAGCCCCCCGTTGCAGTACCCTTAATTTTTATACTTACTCCGGGTAACGGACCACCATCATCTGAAGATGTTATTTTGCCTGTTATGGTTTTTACCTGGGCAGAGTGGTAAGGCCAGTGAGTAAAATGCAAAGAAAAACAAGTGAGGTAAAGATTTTTCTCATATCTAGATGATTAAGGATAATGATTTGTTAGTTAAATGCAATATAAGTTTTTAACAACATAAAAACGCATAAAACATACAGCCATACCCAATTCAACGTATTTTTTACATTACAAATTGAGACTTACTGCACTAACATGCAGACTACATGCTCAAAAAACCGCAAAAACGCTAATAAAAATTACAAATACGAAAAAAACGTCTAAATAGAATCTTAAAAATTAACAGTATCGTATTAAAGGAACAGTTTTAGGATTTACTCCCATGAATTGATAAAATTAAAGAAAATTGAGTGTGCCCTAGTGGCTTAGATGATCAAATGTTTACGCATCATAGTTAAAAATAAAGTATCGGATTTTTACACCGCTAAGTAACCTTCAATCATTTAAGATAGGTGTCAGTAGCCCTGTTTGAAAGCCAGTGGTTTCGCTTAAAAACAAAAAAGTCTTTCCGAATTGACAGAAAGACTTTAATATGTATCTGAATTGGGTTTTACTGCTGAACTCCACCGCCAATACTACCTGGCTGCTGATCTTGCTTAATATCATCGTTTTTAATCTTTTTCTTCTCTGTATACTTAAGCTTGCCGAAAGAATAACTAAAGTTAACACCGAAAGAACGCAACGGATAATAGATATTCTGACTTTGAAAAACTGTTTCCGTAGGTGTAACAGAGTTGTTTACCGTTTGGATGTGAAGATCCTTTGTAAAAGGATTTAAAGTATTTACACCAATAGAACCTTTTTTGTTCAAGATATCTTTTTTGAATGATGCGCCGTAAAAAACCATCGCATCTGTTTTACCCTGATATGTTCTTCTAGGAGAATTTACGACCCCGAATAATTCGAAATTATAGCCTTTACCAAAACCATAAGCTGAACGGACAAAAAGATTATAATTTAAATAAGTACCGGTATTAAAATTAGTTACTTTGTTATTTACCTCATAAGTATTTAATCCAAAATTACTCATTAAAGTCCATTTCGGTTTAGGATTGTATGAGCCAAAAACATTGAAACCATAAGTTTGGCCTGTGCCCACATTGATGTAAGTGGTTAATGGTGTATTGGCGGCATTTGTAGTCAGTGAACTTTCGATTATGCCTCCGGTACGGCGGTAGAATACAGATGCATTGATCACTGATCCTTTTATAAAAGTACTGTAACCCAGTTCTAAGTTATCGCTCAGTTCAGGATCCAGGTATGGATTTCCCTGCGTTAAGCTGATCGGGTTGCTATCGTTTAGGAAAGGATTTAAATAGTTTTGACCAGGTCTTTGCAAACGGCGGTTATAACTTAATTTTAGCGTGGCATTGCCTTTTAAAGTTTGAGAAATAATGGCGCTAGGAAATAAATTCAGATAATCATTTTTCTGGATCCCATTCGCTTTGGTATTAAAACTTATTGCAGTATACTCGGTTCTTAAACCACCTTTAAATTTTATCTTTTTGGTTAAATTAAAGTTGATCACGCCATAGGCAGCTGCAACATCCTGATTGTAATCAAAATCCTGAGAAGAAAAATCGAACTGGCTATTAATCTCACGGAAAATTCCTTTTGCGCCTACCTCTAAAGTTGTTGACTTAGAAAATGGATAAGTATAATCAGTTTGAACAGTGTACTCATTATTTTTACTGGTATTATTTCTTTCAGTAGTGGTACCAGCGGAAGATCCTTGAGGGATAAGCGTATTACTAAAACGCTGTGGCGTGCGTCCGGTAGATAATTGTGCAGAAATAGAAAATTCTTCCCCTTCTTTTTTAGAAGTTTTTTTATAATCTACGTTCCAATCCATATTACTGAAGGTCATATCCATATCACTAATATTTTTTTGTAAGAAGCCATTGTAAATAAAATCCGACTCGCCAGGCCCTCCGTTAGAAAAACGGTTAAACTTTACATTGGAGCTTAGGTTATTGTAGGCATTAAAGTCATAATCAACGCCCAAGCTACCATTTAAACCGTCTCTGCTCCATTTTGAATAGCCATCTTGTGATAAGTTGTTAACCGTACCATTGTTTAATCGGGTATTGTTCACGATTACCACCCTTGAATTTTGAGCATATGCAAAATTACCGCCAAGCGCCGTATTAACACTTAAACGACCTGTTTTAGCCGTTAAGTTGAAAGCGCCATTGTTCTGTCGTGTACCAGCAGATGCATTTACTGAACCACTTACTCCTTGTGCATTGGATTTTTTGGTAATGATATTGATGATACCACCAGAACCTTCAGCATCGTATTTTGCAGATGGACTGGTAATTACCTCAACACTTTTAATCTGTTCTGCCGGGATCATCTTTAATGCATCAGCCACGCTACTAGCCATCGTGCCAGAGGGTTTACCATTGATCAGCACACGCACCGCACCACCACGGAGCTGAACATTTCCGTTCATATCAACCGATAACATGGGTACTTTACGCATTACGTCTGTCGCGTCGCCACCCGCATTGGTACCATCGGCCTCCGCATTGTAAACCATCCTATCAATTTTATTTTCAATAACTGCTTTTGTGCCCTGAACCTGCACATCGGCCAATGTATTTTCTGATCCTGAGATATAAATTGTACCTACGTTGTTATCAGGTTTAGCTGGTGTGGTGGTAACTAAAACAGATTTGGTTTTATAGCCCATAAAACCGATCATCAGTTTGTATGAATCAGGAGAAATATTCTGCAAAGTTAGTTTTCCTTTTTCATCGGTTACACCCCCGTTTACAGATTTATTGTCTTTTACATTGATTAGCGAAACAGTTGCATAATCGATCGGTTTTTTAGTTAATGAATCGAGTATAGTGGCTGTAATACGTCCGGTAACTGTAGATTTTTTTGGTCCTCCACCAAATCCACCAGCGGGAAACTGGGCATATGCAGTAAAAAATAGAGCAAGGGTAAAGGTTAATAGTAGAAGTTTTTTCATGTTAAAGGTTAGTCTTTTGTAATTAGTCTACGCAAATTGCATTTTGTTACAATGATATGCGATACTTTTTACACCAACTCTATCGATTAGTCGGCAAATACTACACTTTTATCGGTAAAAAGAAATCAAGGGATGACTAAAGATAGATGACGTAAGATGTAATTTCCTACTCATACACCTTACATCTTTACCTCGAAATATTGTTCGGTCTTGAATAAACCATTTGCATCACATTAATATTCCGCATGGCGAAAGCGGCTTCGCAATAATTCAGGTAATAGTTCCACTTGCGGATAAAGGTTTCATTAAAGCCAAGCGCCTTTACCTTATCGAGATTTTTATTGAATTCAATGAACCATAAATGAAGTGTACGGGCATAATCCAAACCCATATCTTTTAAATCAACCATTGTTAAATCGCCGGTTTCATTTATGGCCTTGTTTATGGCCGCTACCGAAGGCAAAAGCGACCCTGGGAAAATGTGTTTCTGAATCCAGTCTACGCCGTTTCTCAGTTTATCGTACCTACAGTCGGGCGAGGTAATCACCTGAAAGGCAAAAATACCGTCAGGTTTTAGCAGTTCCTGGCATTTCTCGAAATAGGTTTCTAAAAACTGGTGGCCCACGGCCTCTAACATTTCGATAGAAACGATTTTATCAAAAGTGCCTTCGATTTTTCGATAATCCTGAATAATCACCGAAACTTTATCGCCCAATCCTTCGGCATCAACACGCTCCATTGCCAATTTTTGCTGTTCTTTAGAAATGGTAACCGAAGTAACCTTACAGCCATAATTTTTGGCTAAAAAAATCGCATTACCGCCCCAACCACTTCCAATTTCCAATATATGGTCGGTCGACTTGATTTTTAACTGCCTGGCCAGGCGATCGTATTTGGCATATTGTGATTCTTCTAAACTTAAATCATCGGCCTTAAAATAACCACTTGAATAAGTCATGGTTTTATCTAGAAAAGTCGCAAAAAAATCGTTGTTCAGGTCATAATGTTCCGAAATGTTTTTCTGCGATCCGGCCAAAGTATTTGCCCTGCGCACGTGGTAAATTTTGTTCACCCATTTTAAAATATTCAGCGCAATGGAGTTTACCTTGCTTCCGGTAACCGACGGTGCATTTTCAATATTCAGGATTACCCATTTAATTACATTTGTAATGTTTGTGGTATCCCAAAGACCTGAGGTGTAACCTTCGCCAAAGCCGATATCGCCATAGAGTGCAATGGATTTAAAGAAATCGGGATGATTAACTTGTATATGTGCTTCAATTTTATGTTCACCGTTTCCATAAACCAGTGTTTCTCCACTGGGCAATGAAAGTTCCAATTTGCCCAATGTCATTTTAGAAAGCGCATTTAGCACTGCTCTTTCGAAAAAACCCCTTGATGTTCTGGCAGCGGTAAGCGTATTCATAATCTTTAATCTACTTTATTTGTGGTTTATAGGGTTTATATACGTTACGTTGCAGCTCAGGGTTTTTAGCTTTTGAATGAAAAGGCATTTTTTTTATCCAAAGTTTAAGCGCCTGCCAGTGGATCATGCCCATTACCTGTAACGGTATTAAGGGCATAGAAAAAAAATACCGCAGCAAAGCGGCATTGGTTAATAGCTTTTTCTCCCCCATTAAGGTACTGATAAAAAACAATTTACCATTCTTATCCAAGTCGTTAATTTTAATATCAAGCGTATCAGCAGGTACTTTTAAGTTAAAATCGAAAGAATCGTCATGATCAATAAACGGTGAAACATAAAAGTATTTGGTTGTGATTTTTTTAAAGGTATCTCCATAAAATTCTTCTTTTCCAAAGAAAAAAAGTTTCATTTCGCGGTAGGTATTGCTGATTTCTGCCACACAACATACCGGATTTCCTTCCTCATCAAAGCAATAATAAAAGGAAACGGGATTAAAGTTATAGCCCAGCACATTGAGGTTGGTAAGCAGTTTTATTTTAAGCCTGCTGCCATCAACACCATGGGCTTTTAAATAATCTTCTAAATGCTGACGTGTATTTTTAGTTTTATCGGGATTTTCTTTTGGCAACTGAAGGTGTTCGGCATCGCGAAAAGAAAAAAGGTTGAACTTATTTCTACTGAACCAACGCAACTTTTTGCCCAGTAAATCCAACTCATCGAGATCGATGTAAAACATATATACCCTATACCAAAAAGAATGTTTTTTGGGCGCCAGGCGGTGGTGCATAACTTTTGCAGTGTATATAGATGAGTTGATTTGCATTAATATTACAATTTACAAAATTTATAATTGATTTTCATTCTGAGTATCCTGTCATTCTGAGCGCAGCGAAGAATCTTTTAATTAAAGATATCTTCATTAGAAAAGATCCTTCATTGCATTCAGGATGACAAATTGAATTAAAAACCCAATCAAACCAATATTTATCTCACTGGTAATGAACTAACTAAGCTAACATCTCCCTACACAGGTCAACAGCACTTTTATAAGCATCCTCATGAAAACCATATTTAAAATAACTTCCGCAATAGTATATTGGACCGGTTTCGTTCAGCCTGTGCAATTGCTCCTGAGCCTGCATAGCCGGAACATCGAACAAAGGGTGGTGGTAATCGATTTCTTTAATCACCTTTTCAGGATTCAATGTTTCGGTGGGGTTAATCGAAACAAAATAATTCTGCTTTTCAGAAACCCCCTGTAAACTGTTCATCCAGTAAATGGTACTGGGCAATAATTTATCGCCCTGTTTTTCTACACGGTAATTCCAGCTGCTCCAGGCCAGTTTGGTTTTGGGCATCTGCTTTTCGTCGGTATGTACAACAGCTTTATTTAGTTGGTATTTAAATTTAGAAAGCAATTCGGTTTCGAGTACCGTTTTATCTTTTACAAGATCGAAAGTCTGGTCGGCATGGCTGGCCACGATTAATTTATCAAATTCGAATTTCTCGCCTTTTTGATTTTCCACTTCAACTTTACCATTCTCCAAACGTTTTACCGCAACAATTTTAGTATTGAGCTTAATTCTGTTGCGAAACGGAGCGATCAGTTTTTCCCGGTAAGCCTGACTGCCGTTTTGCAGCGTATACCATTGATGCTGTGTATCTAAACCTAAAAAACCATGGTTTTTAAAGAAACGGATTAGGGTAACCGCCGGGAAGTCCAGAATCTGTTCCATTGGAGCACTCCATACTGCGGCACTCATCGGAATCAGATATTGCCAAAGCATATCCTCACTATAACCAAATGCTTTAAAAAACTGCCCGATCGAATAATTCTGGTATTCCGGTTTATCCAAAATTTCGACACTTTGTTTATTGAAACGGTTAATCTGCATCAACATTTTTAAATAGGGAACATTAAACAGGTTTTTCCGCTGCGCAAAAAGATGATTCAGGCTCGAGCCGCTATATTCTAACTTTTTAGGCAAAAACTGTACACTGAAAGACATATCGGTCTTCATTACCGGCGCATCAATTTCGGCAAACATTTCTGTCAGGTTTGGATAGGTCTGATAGTTAAAAACCATAAAACCACTATCCAGGTAAATGGGTTTACCATCCTCTTCTAATGTGATGGTATTGGTATGACCGCCTATATAATCGAGCTCTTCGAAAAGCGTTATATCATATTTATGCTGCAGTTTATGGGCACAACCCATGCCTGCTATTCCTGAGCCGATAATGGCGAGTGTTTTCATTGTAAGATTGATTAAACTTTATGCTGAGTCCATTTCAGCTTTTACCAGGAAGCCCCTGAATCAAGTTCAGGGTGACGACTTGGTTAAACCTTTTCAAACAAATAATGGCACACCATCCATTCGTTTCCTTTATTATAATTAAACAGTTCGGCGCACGACATGTAAAACAACCTCCAGTATACCCACCATTTCACCGCCTGATCTTTACCATAAGTAGTTTCTAAAATAGGCATGATTTCATTTTTATGCTTGTCCATATTGCTTAACCAGGCTTCGGCAGTTTTGCCGTAATGCGTTCCGTTTACCACCCAATGTTTATCGATTTTGAGTTCGTCGTTAAAGTAAAAGAACAAATGATTAGATGGCATAATCCCACCAGTAAAAAAGTATTTGCTCATCCAGTCGGTTTCGTCAATCACCTCAAACTTATAGGCCAGGGTTTTGTGCGTAAAAATATGTACGAACAGCTTTCCATTGGGCTTCAAAAAGGAAGCAACCTTCTTGAGCAAAAATTTGTAGTTACGCATGTGCTCAAACATTTCTACCGACACCACACGATCGAATGTATCAGCAATGGTAAAAGTGTTCATATCGGCAGTTAAAACCGTTAAATTTTGTATTCCACGCTGCTTTGCAGTTTCATCAATAAAGATTTTTTGAGTTGCAGAATTAGATACCACGGTAAAGGTACTCTCCGGAAATTTAGCTGCCATATATAATGAAAGCGATCCCCAGCCACAGCCCAGTTCCAAAACATTTTGCCCGCGTTGTAAATCGGCCCTTTTACAGGTTAAGGCCAGCATGTCATCTTCCGAAGTATCAATATCTTTAACCCCTGGTTTCCAATAACCACTGCTGTATTTTAAATTTTTGCCTAAACAGTACTGAAAAAATTCGGTTGGCAGTTCATAATGCTGTTCATTGGCATCAGCTGTATTTACCGCAATCGGCGATTGCTTCAGCTCAGCAACCAGGTCCATAAATTTTTCCTGCTGTAATTCCTCATCGCCAAGCGTTTCATCATCCAGGCGCTGTTTGCATAATTTTCTGATGCCGATGCGCAAGGCTGTATCCGGAAGTTTGTTGTTTTCTAAAAGTTTATCGTACCACATATAGTTTGAAGTTTGATGGTCGGAAGTCCGAAGTCGGAGGTCCGGTGTTGTTGTTCTATACGTAAAATGCCTAATAGCAGATTGTTTATTTTTGATTTACAGTTTTATATTGGCAACCAGACCCCGGTATTTCGAACCTCTGACTTCGTACTACTTTTTCTTAGACCACGGAAAAAAAGCACTCGTTGTTTCCTGATATTTTTTATAGGCTACAGGTTTGCTCCTCAGGTTTTGTTCTTCATTGTTGGGAACACCGGTAACCCTGGTTAATAAATATAAAATAATTGCAGGACTGATGATGGCGAAAATGCCCCAAGGCGAAGCCAATGCAAAAATAAAATAGCCCATCCAGGTTAGCCACTCAAAAAAATAGTTGGGATGACGGCTGTAGTACCATAATCCAGTATCGCATACTTTACCTTTATTGAGGGGATCTTTTTTAAATGACGCAAGTTGCCTGTCGGCAATCATTTCTCCGAAAAAAGCAATTACCCAAACAAATGCACCTGCAAACTCTAAAATAGAGATGCCCTGCGATTGATTTGCCGTAATGATAAAAAATGGAATCGCCAGAATTACATTAGAAATGGCCTGAAACTGAAAAAATATAAAGAAATTGCGGTCAGCTTTGTTGCCCCATTCCTTTCTGAGTTGCTCGTACCTCCCCTCTTCTTCATCTAAATGACCGATAACACGTTGCCAAAGGTGAATACCCAAACGTAACTCTGCCAGTAAAAACATGCCACAGATTAAAATTTTTCGGGGATCATAACCATCAGATAAAAAAAATGTGATGATCGTAATTACAGGGAAGTTTAGTGCCCAGAAAACATCAACCACACCTGCGTTTTTAATTTTCTTTGCCCAACGCCAAACCATGGCCATAATAAAACAACAGGCAATAAGCGAAATGAGTGCGATGAATAGTAGATGTCCTCTCTGGAGCGGCATAAGGTCTAATATAAAAGGTTTAAGGCGTAAAAATTTTGCTATAAATAAACTCTTTTTAAGCCCCCTACACCTTAAATCCTACTCCTCACGCCTTAAAAGTAGTTCTCTGACACCTTCGCCATCTTTTAGTTTGAATAAGTGTACTAAAACATAAGCCAGGGTTGCTATACTGCCTAAACATACGAACAAAATGGTAATAGAGATTTTAAGAATAATACTTTTTTCTTTATGAAACATCCACAACGTGATAATGAAGATGTTGGCGTAAAAATCCCAAAGGGTAGCGCGCATCCAGGGTATGCTACCCAGAAAATCCCATTGCTCGAACAGGTTACTTTCCAACGAAGTGTTAATTACTTTATAACACATAAAAACCAATAGTGCAGAGAAAATGATTTTGAGGAAGTTGATCATCGGGTAATTTAATTTTAAAACATATTGGAGTATATACGGTAAGATAGGCAAAAAGGATTTGATTAGGAGAAACGTAATCCAGAACTTTCGGGATGAGAATATTCTCTTTGCATCAGTAGCTAAAGAATTCCGAAAAATAAATGCATTTTTCTTGAAAAGCAAGTGCCTGTTATTATCGGTTACAACAGTCCTGTCATTCGCTTCAATCTTTTTGAGGTGCTGTTGTGCTGAGACGCAAGTATCAGTTTCATAGGCTACAGATGCTTCGTACCTCAGCATTGACAGTATAGGTAAGGTTACTGCTACAAAAAGGATTTTCGCTGGTGCCAGGTTTAGTTAACACAAAACAGTAGAAGGAAAGAAAACTATCAAATACGTGCTTTTCCGTGTCTCAGTGGCTAAGAACTAATTTGCTTAGGCTAATGAAAAGAATTAAATAATGATCTGTGAGCACACAGGCCATGGACGGGACAACTCAAAAGCCTTTCTGCTTTGGTTTTTAGTCTTCTTTAAACCTTTCTAATTTTGATAATCTTCATCCAGTGCAATACCTTCATTACCGGATAGGTTGGATCAAATTCCCACCATTTGGTAGCAAAGTTCGGACTGTTTGGTTTTTTGTGGTGGTTGTTCTGAAAAAGTTCACCCATCAGCAAGAAATCCCAAGGTAAAGAGTTTTTGCTGTGGTCATCATTATCATGGTTGGAGTAGCCATATTTATGACCACACCAGTTTACAATTGCCCCATGTAGCGGCCCCATTAAAAAGTGGACCGGTAACAATAAATACATCCACCAATAGTTGGCAAAAGCAACATAAAAGCCGATATAAAACAGCCCGCATGCAATTCTCCAGGCCCATGAATTTCCAATCTTATCAACAATCGGCCATTCAGGGTAATTTCCCTGGAACGCGGGTTCTGGCTGTATTTTAAATTGCAGATAATTCATATACATGTTCTTCGTTGCAATCATCATTCCGAAAACATCCTTAAAAAAATGCGGTGAGTGTGGATCTTTCTCCGTATCACTGTAAGCATGGTGCATCCGGTGCAGGATAGCATAAGCCCTGGGATTTAAAAATGATGAACCTTGCGAAATCAGCAATACCAGATAGAAAAACCGCTCCCAAAAAAGCTCCATTTTAAACATCTTATGTGAAGAATAACGGTGAAGGAAAAAGGTTTGGCTAAACAGGGATAAAAACCAATGGCAAAGAAAAAAAATAAGGATAATCATGTATGGGGTGTGTATGCTATATAAACGTATTTTGAAAGCGTTTAGTTTCTGTGATTCACAAAAACTACGCTAGCTTATCCGTTTAGACAAAAAGAATCCTGCTCCACGGTATAGAACAGGATTCTATTTTTTATTATTTATTATCTACCGAAATCGTCTTGAACACGTACAATATCGCTTTCATCTGATGGGTTTGATGCATCGGTATGTTGCCATATCTCTGCCACCACCCCCCAGTCTTCTAAGCCTATTAAACGGTGACGCTCGCCTTGTTGTAATTTAATCTGGTCTTTTGGAGCGTATTTTTTCACTTCACCCTCTTCGTCAGTTTGGCTGGTTTTGATGCCAACGGTACCGGTAACCACTTGCCAAATCTCAGCTCTGCGGTGGTGATATTGCCACGAAAGACGTGTATTTGGTGCAACGATTAAAATTTTCGGGCTTAATTTACCACCAATTTTAAGGTCTTCAACATTTAATCCATCAAAATAAGTATCGGCAAATTGTTGCGCCTGCGCTTCGTCTATTACAAAGAAACCACCCCAAGGACGGGTTTCATCGCGGTTTACTACATTAAAACCTTCAATTTTTAAACGTTGCGCTACGCTTTCGAATATTTCTTTTTTGTCGTTTGTCATTGATAAAATATTAGTTTTTCTAATGATTGTTGAGGTTCACAGGGATTTTATTGATCTCCTGTGTGGTTCTATAATTTCCCGCAAAAATAAGCCTAATAAATTAAAAAATCTCTTTCGTGCCTTTAATTTTTTTTAAACCATTTACCCGTGGTTTAAATAGGATGTATTAAAAGACGGATTTGTTTTGAAGTTTGCCACGTTGAACCTACCTAAACGCCTTAAATCGTATTATGGTAATTCCTTCGTACAAGCTCAAGGATGACAATTCTATTAATGATACAACTGCTATGGGCCTATGAGGCTAGCACCGTATACAAATGAGAAAGCCCCATATTTCTATGAGGCTAATTATTTTGTTTTATTCGCATCCACCAATAAAACTAAACCAAACAAACTAATGAAATTAAAAGACAAATAAGTTTGAGTTTTGTTTTAGTTATTGATAAAATTTTAAAAATCTAACTCCAAGTACGTTTCCTTGGATCTGTATTTCGGGATACTTTTAACCATACTGTACCTGGCAAAAGCCTGGTAATATCGCCAGGAGTTATACTTTCGTCCATTGGTTAAAGCATACATGCGTCCACCCAAATTATTGCCTTTAATGTAGTTTTTAATATGCTCTAGCTCCCTTACAAGGTCCGTATCCAGTAATTTTTTGTGTGTAACCATATTGGGTGCAATTTTTAACCTATACCGCCACGGTTCGGTAAAAACATACCTGATTTCCTGTTGGCGAGTGCTAACATTGTAAGTTTCAACCTTGCTAAAACACGCTTTTTCCTCTTCGGTAAGGCGTAAACTGCTTCTTTCCCATAAATATGGTGTAAGTTCACGCAGTGATTGCTTTTTGATTTCATATCCATACCTTCCTTTACGGCGTTTTTTTCGTTTAAATGTTTTATCGTGGTGGTATTCAACAGTATTAATCTTAGCCAGTAATGTGGTATAAAATTCAGCTCTTACACTAAATGCAGTATCTGCGCAGAGTACAAAATATCTTTTCCAGCCTCTTTGATAGGGCTTTTCAAGTGGTACCATCGGTAGTGCCCGTCTTTGTATACCAAGCTCCGATCTTCTTTTACTCAGCCTGATTAATTGTTTGTCGCGGTCTGTTTTTACCAATCGCTTTTTCTGCCTTGCGCTTCTAATCCTGCACGGCAATTCATATGTGTCCATCGGACTTTCATTTAATTTCCTTTAACTTACATGTGGGTCTCAATTCGTCCTTGAATAAGGATATACCCCTTCTTTGGAAAATAAAATGTATACAATACAAATTGAATAGCCCTTGAGGCAATCAATCAAATAAAAAACAAATTATAGTAATTATCGCCTATTAGGCAATCGGTGAAGGGGATGATATGTAGATATATGCTGTCATAATTCCTAAACATTAAAAAGATTGTTCATCAGGAATGTGACAAAGCTACTAAATTTTCGGGATTTTAAAGAAAAGAAGAAATTCAAAACTGTTTTCTTTTTATTTATCATAAAAATGCCCCTACAAAGTGTCTAACTTTTTAGGGGCATTGCAAAATTAGTGGCTTTAGCGCCTGTTTAAATTTTTATAGCAAATATTACAAAGCATTTTGCCGTTACGCTACGCGTAATAGATTGCTTTATTAATGCGTTGAAATAGTCTTCGACTACGCTCAGACTGACATATGAATTAATTTATTTAATTTTTAAACAGGCACTTAAACTTGCATTGTATTTCTAATTAATTTAAATCAAAACGATCTAAATTCATTACTTTATTCCAGGTGGCTACGAAATCTTTTACAAATTTACCTTGTCCATCAGCGCTTGCATAAACCTCTGCAATTGCTCTTAATTCTGCATTAGAACCGAATACGAGGTCAGCGCGGGTAGCGGTCCATTTTGGCTGACCACTTGAACGGCTACTGCCGATGTAAAGTTCTTTATCTTCCGCAATGGCCTTCCATGCGGTTTCCATATCTAATAAATTGATAAAGAAATCGTTGGTCAGCTGACCTGGTTTTGTAGTCAGGACGCCATTTTTAGAACCGTCGAAATTGATGTCGAGTGCACGTAAACCACCTACCAATACGGTTAATTCTGGTGCTGTTAAAGTAAGCAACTGGGCTTTATCAATCAGGAATTCTTCTGTAGGAACCTGCGATTTAGATTTACGGTAGTTACGGAAACCATCGGCCACTGGCTCTAAATAACCAAAAGATTCCACGTCGGTTTGTGCTTGCGATGCATCCATCCGGCCAGGCGTAAAAGGGACAGTAACAGCATGTCCGGCATCAGCAGCTGCTTTTTCTACAGCAGCAGCACCTCCCAATACAATTAAATCGGCCAATGATATTTTTTTGCCATCAAACTGCGCGGCATTAAATTCATTTTGAACCCCCTCCAATACACTCAATACTTTTTGCAATTGCGGCGGATTGTTAACAGCCCAGTCTTTCTGCGGTGCCAAACGGATCCGGGCGCCATTCGCTCCACCCCGCTTATCAGAACCGCGGAAGGTAGAGGCTGAAGCCCAGGCAGTAGAAACCAGTTCCGCAACACTCAATCCTGAAGCCAATATTTTTGCTTTTAATGCAGCCACATCATTTTCGTTAACCAATGCATGGTTAACAACAGGTATCGGATCTTGCCAAAGCAATTCTTCCTGTGGTACATCCGGTCCCAGGTAACGTGCCACAGGTCCCATATCGCGGTGGGTTAACTTAAACCATGCCCTTGCAAAGGCATCGGCAAACTGATCAGGATTTTCTAAAAACCGTCTGGAGATTTTTTCATAAGCCGGATCAAATCTTAAAGAAAGATCGGTGGTCAGCATCGTTGGCAGGTGTTTTTTCGATCCGTCAAATGCATCTGGAATAATCGCTTCTGCATTTACAGCTTTCCACTGGTGTGCACCGGCAGGGCTTTTTGTCAACTCCCATTCAAATCCAAAAAGGTTTTCAAAGAAATTATTGCTCCATTGCGTTGGTGTAGTGGTCCATATTACTTCTAATCCACTCGTAATCGCGTCAGCACCTTTACCAGATCCATAACTGTTGCTCCATCCAAAACCCTGACTTTCGATACCAGCGGCTTCAGGCTCTTTGCCTACATGATCTGCTGAAGCAGCACCATGGGTTTTGCCAAAAGTATGTCCGCCTGCAATTAAGGCCACCGTTTCTTCATCATCCATAGCCATGCGGCCAAAAGTGTCGCGGATATCTTTAGCGGCAAGAATCGGGTCAGGGTTTCCATCCGGCCCTTCAGGGTTTACATATATTAATCCCATCTGCACGGCTGCAAGTGGTTTTTCTAAATTGCGTGAGTGTACATCGCCATCGGCATCATCGTCTGTAACCACCACACCATGTGCTTTATCTGCACCATCAGAGCCGTGTCCGTAACGAAGATCACCACCCAGCCAGGTGGTTTCCGAACCCCAATATACCGATTCGTCAGCCTCCCAAACATCCTCGCGCCCGCCGGCAAATCCAAAGGTTTTAAAACCCATCGATTCTAAGGCAATATTACCCGTTAAGATCATTAAATCTGCCCAGGAGATTTTGCGGCCATATTTTTGTTTAATTGGCCAAAGTAACCTGCGCGCTTTATCCAGGCTCACATTGTCTGGCCAGCTGTTCAGCGGCGCAAAACGTTGCAATCCGGCACCAGCGCCACCACGGCCATCGCCCACCCTGTAGGTTCCGGCACTGTGCCAGGCCATGCGGATAAATAAACCTCCATAATGACCAAAATCTGCCGGCCACCAATCCTGCGAATCGGTCATCAGTGCATAAAGATCTGCCTTTAACGCAGCCAGGTCTAAACTTTTAAAAGCCTCAGCATAATTAAATTCGCCATCCATTGGGTTGGATAAATTAGAATGCTGACGTAAAATACTCAACTTTAACTGCTTCGGCCACCAGTCGCCATTTCTGGTTCCACCCCCAGCTACATTACTTTTCATACTGCCGTTATGAAACGGGCACTTGCTGATATCGTTCGATTCTTTTTCCATGTCTATATTATTTTGTTAGTGAAATACTCATCCGCCGTAACAGGTCGATCAGGATAATGATAAATTTAGAGAATTGAAATAACTAATCACAATCATTTAATTCTATAATGAAATAGTTAGAATCTATTGTGGTTCTATATCAGCAATTTAGGGGTGATGCCAGAGCTTGGTACCGCAAAAATTTAACCTGATGTTAATCTTGAAAAATTCTATTTTAAAGCGAATAAATTTTTAACTGCATTTTAAAAATAAGATCAACCATTCAAAATCCCTAAATTCTATTTCGGAGACCTTAGTTTAAATTGTCCTCTATTTGTAAAAACCAGAATTTATGCAATTAATTGTAGTCGTATATATTATATTCGCAACTACAATATAAACATCATGAGACAACTAACATTTGCATCACTACAAGTAAAAAATTTAGAAGCTTCAAAAGACTTCTATGAGCATCTATTGGGTTTTGAAGTCAGCAATACAAATCCTCAAGCCTGTGTTTTTAAATATAACCAGGGCGAAGCAAGTTTTGCCATTCGTACGCCTCTTGAACCACTCGAAGACAGAGAACTAGGTATTGGTGTGGCCATTTGGTTCGCCGTTGAGGAAGATGTTGAAGCACTGAAAGAAAAGTTCATTAAGAACGGGGTTACGACCGCAGGACAAATTATTGAAACGCCATTTGGCCGTGCATTTCATGTTAAAGATCTTGACGGCTATAAATTGACCTTCCTGAATGCTAAATAATTACCAACAGACGGAATTCATATAAACGGCAAAGCAGGAAATATTTTAGCGGATATGACCCAGAATTGGATTCGGAATTTTAATTTTATCGATAAATGAACAGAACCAACATTTCAATTAAAAAAGAGGATCCTGAATGATGTCTGAAGAAATCGAATTTCATTTTAAAAGCCCGGCAGATAGTCCAGGTTATCTGTTAGGACAGGTCACGATGCTTTGGCAACGGAAGCAAAAAAGGGTGCTAGACCCTTTGAATTTAACACAAACGCAATTGGTGTTAATGGCAGCCCTAGCCTGGCTTTCAAAAAAAAGTGACGCAGTAACTCAGGTCGACATTGCCAACCAAAGCAATGCAGACAGAATGATGGTGTCAAAAGTATTGCGTACCCTGCAAGAAAAAGGCTTTGTTACCAGACAGGAACATAAAACAGATACAAGGGCAAAGACCATTAGATTAACAACAGAGGGGGGACGCGTTCTGCAGAAAGCCTTAATTGAGATTGAGCATGCCGACCTGGCGTTTTTTGATACCTTAAAAGAAGAGGTTTCGTTATTCAATAAACACATGGTGCAGCTTATTAAAAAAAACAAGAAAGATATTTAGATCATTACCTGTTAAGAAATAGTTTAACGCTTTTTTTATTGCGAATTAGCGAATAATCATGGCAAAAAAAAGCCTGCAAATAGTTTGATTTGCAGGCTTTTTCTTTTTTTACATTAAATTAAGTGGAGCCGAAGGGAGTCGAACCCTTGTCCAGTTGTGAGATAAATTATACCTTCTACATGCTTATTTTTCAGTTGATTTTCGGGAAATAAACGGGCTGAAAACCGACCTTATTTAAATCCTTAGATACTTTATCTCACTTTAAGTCGTATCTCCTTAAAGCCAGCTTTGTTGTTTCGATGCCCCGGATTCTAACCCAACAATGCGGCAGTTAGAGGGACAAAAGCTAAGCTAGTTCTAAACTAGGCAGCTAAGGCGTAAGTATTTTCGCCAACTAAAATTTGATCGTTCACTTTAAGTGCTCTCCGAACAACGCACTGCATGCTAACATAACTTTCGCCACCCCGTCAAATCCAAGAACGGCCCCAAAGAAAGTTGTCCTGGTAATACCAGACCACAAATATACAAAAAAACTGCGTTAAATCACAATTCTCTTCATCTACCCTTAGAAAAGCATGCTCCAGATCAGCACAGGTGTGATTGTTGTCCGAACTGGAAAAGCATGACCATATATAAAGATAAGACTGATCCCCCTTGCTAAAAAAAGAAATCTAATCTTCAATTCAGGAGGAAAACCTGGAAAACCCAGGGCGACAAGCTTCTTTTTGTCTTTAAATTCCGGGCGTTGGTCGATTAGCTTCCCAGGCTGGTATAATGCAACGATTTGTGCTGAAACGTTTGCAGTGTCTGCACGTCTTAATATCAGAACAATCAATAAAAAAATTATAAAAAATTAAAACTTAGAGCATATGAAAACTTTATTCAAAACATTATTCGCCTCATCTTTGGCATTGGTATTATCTACTTCAGCAGTATTATTAGCTAACGCAGCTGAAACCATCAAACCTGTTCATGCTTCAAAAGTATTGAGCTTCAAACGCATCAAAGTAAAAGGAAATGTAGAGCTGACCATTATACAGGGAAAACGTACCGGCATCAGCTATGCAGATGAAAATACCGGAGAAGTTAAGGTTACGCAGAGCGGCGATGGTTTAGAGATTAGCGCTTTGGATAACAGCACCGCGAAACTGACCATTTATGTAAATGAGATCTATCGCATCCATGCTATGGATAATGCTAAAGTGAAAACACAGGGTAAAATTAATACGCAATACCTGCAGGTTTTTCTAAGCGGAGATGCATCACTGGAATTAAATTCACAAACTGAAGGATTATATACGGTGATTGAGGATCACGCTGATTTAACCTTAAGCGGCTCAACCGGTGACCACATGCTGGTAATGGGCAAAGGACAAAAGCTGATTATGGACAAATTTGTTGCAGCCAATACAAAAACCAGCTTAAACACAGAAAATGCATTAGCCTCCCTTATCAAATAAAAAAAGAATTATATTTTGGTTCAGGCGGTCTGTTTACGGACCGCCTTTTTTGTTGGTAAATTAAACCGAAAACTTGGCATAATTGAAGATTGTTTCTTCCCCAAAGGAGCCACACCCTGAATTTATTTCAGGGTCTTTCCCTGATAAAAAGATGCTGACCACGTGGCAGCTGCAAGACAATTAAAAACACTAGTTCTACTTGTAAAATGAATTCAGCACGACGAATTGGTGTAGTTAGTGGTATTTGTAAAAGTTTTTTCTCTTTATAATGATTCATTTAAGATCGTTAAACATTTCTGCTAGAAAACTAAACAATTTAGGCACTCCTAAATGAATACATCAATTATCTTTATAAAATCTATTTAATTCTTCATGCCAGAGGTAAGGCATTTAAACAACTTAAATAACCAAATATGATGAAATTCAAATTTATGATAATTGCTTTGGGAATAAGCCTTAGCTATGGTATATGCCAGGCTCAGAACAACCCTACGGCAATTAAAGAAGACTTTAAACCAGCTGCGACGAATCAACCCGGCCAGGAGTTCCCGCAGGTTAATTCGCAAGGCTACGCCCGGTTCCGCATTAAAGCACCTCAATCAGACAGTATCAGGGTGAGCCTTGGTCTTGGGGGGCAGGGCGGAACCAAACTCACTAAAACGGCTGACGGATTTTTTACCGGTACCACTGCCGGTGCAATGGATGAGGGTTTCCACTATTATCACCTAACCATTGATGGTGGAGTGTTTAATGACCCTGGCGCTATGAATTATTTTGGCTCATCACGTTGGGAAAGTGGAATTGAAATCCCTGCGAAGGATGAAGATTTTTACGCTAACAAAAATGTAGCGCACGGAAATGTGCAACAAATCCTTTTTCCATCAAAGAGTACCAATTCCTCACGCAGGGCATATGTTTACACGCCACCAGGCTACGGCAAAGATAAACAACGTTTCCCGGTACTGTATTTACAGCATGGGTGGGGTGAAGACGAAACGGCCTGGAGTAACCAGGGCCGGGCGAACCTGATTATGGACAACCTGATTGCGGAAGGGAAAATTAAGCCATTTATCATCGTAATGACCTACGGAATGACCAATGAAACCAAATGGGGACGTATGAAAGACTTTAAGATTGATGGTTTTCAAACTGTATTAACTGAGGAACTTATACCCTATATAGACACCAATTTTTCGACTATAACCACTGCAAACGGTCGTGCCATGGCAGGACTGTCTATGGGTGGCATGGAGACGCATAGCATTACGCTTAACAAACCGGAACTTTTCGGTTACTATGCGCTGCTTAGTGGCGGAACATACAACCCTTCTGAGTTGAAAGACAAATCAAAACCGCGATTAATTTTTATTAGCTGTGGAAGTAAAGAACGTCCTGAAGGCGTAAAAAATGCTGTTTCGGCTTTAAAAGAAGCGGGCTATAATGCTGTTTCTTATGTTTCGGAGAATACCGGCCACGAATTTCAGACCTGGCGCCGGAGCCTGCGTGAACTTGCTCCGTTATTATTTAAATAGATTACTCTGGCAACCTGTATAAAAGTCAATACGAATGTCTGGGAATTTTACAAATTAATAGACCGCGAAGAATCGTCATTGCTGAGAAGGCTTTTTCAGCCGACGAAGCAATCTTTATAGCAAGGATTACCAGCATGATAGATTGCTTCGTCGTTTCTCCTCGCAATGACGACATTTTTTTGGAGTATGTCGTTGATAGCGTAGTCCATCGCTTTATTAATAAGTTTAAATGGTCTTCGACTACGCTCAGACTGACATACGAAATAAAATCATTTAATTTTAAACAGGTGCTAATTATTAAGCATGAAAGCTAAAAATGTTATTTTCCTCTTTGCCTGCTGTTTATCTATCCAGGTTTGTTTAGCCCAGACTGGACTGAAGTCTGATTTAAAAGCATTCAGACCGGCTGAGAGCAATCAGCCAGGCAAATTATTTCCCCAGGTAAATGATGAAGGCAAAGTGAGGGTAAGCCTATATGCACCTCAGGCGGCTAAAGTCCAGTTAGATTTAGGTGGAAAAAAATACGAGATGACAAAAAACGGGGAAGGCCTCTGGACAGGTGAATCCGAGCCACAGGACGAAGGTTTTCATTATTACCAGCTCAACATAGATGGCGCCTCAATTCCGGATCCTAACAGCCGTTATTTCTACGGCGCAGGGAGGCTGGGCAGCGGCATTGAAGTTCCGGCTTATGATGAAGCATTTTATGCCTTGCAAAAGGTACCCCATGGCCTGGTTAGTGAAAATATTTACTATTCTAATTTAACTCAAAGCTGGAGAAGGTGTTTCATCTATACACCGGCAAGTTATTACGAGGACAAAAATTCCCGTTTCCCTGTGCTTTACCTTCAACACGGAAGCTTTGAGGATGAGACGGGCTGGGTTAATCAGGGAAAAGCAAATTTAATCCTGGATAATTTAATTGCACAAAATAAGGCGAAACCAATGATCATCGTTACGGATAATGGTTATGCGCTTAAACCAGGAGGTAATGAGATATCTCAAAAAGGACAGGGCATTTCAATTTTTGAAGATGTACTGATTAAAGAAGTGATTCCAATGATCGATAAACGTTTCCGCACTTTGGCCGACCGGGAACACAGGGCTATTGCCGGGCTTTCAATGGGTGCAAATCAAACGATGCGCATCGTGATGAAGAACCTGGATAAGTTCACTTACTATGGCGGTTTCAGCGGCACCTCAAATTATCCAAGCACTGATGTAATCGACCCGGATGTATTTATGGAAGGAAAGTTTAAAAATGGAACTGAGGTGAACAAGAAGCTTAAGTTATTGTGGCTGGGACTAGGCACTAAAGAACCTGTCCCTTTTCCTAAATCCGTAGGGGCATTCAGGGCGATGTTAGACCAGCAGGGAATCAGGTACACTTATTACGAATCTCCAAAAACAGCCCATGAATGGCTTACCTGGAGACGTTGTCTGCAAAATTTTGTGCCCTTGTTGTTTAGGTAGGGATTAACCTGGGTTCGATTAATATTTGCAGCAAGTATCTGCTTTTTATCGCTTCTAGGCCATGCGTCACGTCATGCTGAATTTATTTTACAAGTAGAACTAGTGTTTTCAATTGTCTTGTAGCTACTACGTGGTCAGCATCTTATTTGCGGGAAAAGAGCTGTATCAAAAAGATTTACGCTGGCTCACTAAGCCAATTATATTTTGATACGTCGTCGTTCCCAATTTAATTGGGAACCACGGAGTGCTCATGAATGCCAATTAAAAAAGGAAAACTTATGAATAATCCTGATGCTATTGCAGAGCGCTTTAAGATTAGCTTCGCTGAGCACTGCGTGGTTCCCGCCTGCGCGAGAATGACGGGAAACGAAATAAAATTCTGGCCTTAACTGCTAGATTTTACTTGTGATACAGCCTCGACGACCCGTTCATACAGAACAATAAAAGGAGCATTATTAATCAAATTCAGGTTATTAATACATACACATGCTGCTTTTTTCAGCAGGATAGCAATTAATACCCAGCCTGTTTCAAATATGAATGGTCTAGAAGTATCGTCATTTCGACCGCAGTGGAGAACCAGAAGGCTCTGCGAATCGAAATCTTTTAAATTAGATTCAATAACTCGATACAAAGATCTCTCCATTCCGCTGCGCTACAGTCGAGATGAAGACCATTCTTTTGGAGTCCATCTATTGTAGCGAAATAGATTGCTTTTATTAATGCGTTGAAATGATAGACTACGCTCAAACTGACATACTATTTCATTTTTAAACAGGCTCTATCTTAGCATCTCATTTTCTACTGGCCCCAGGTAACTTGCGGGTAGTTTATCCCGGTATATTATTATTTTTTCTAGCACTACTGCCGGATCAACCATCCAGATTTTTAGGGTATGCCTGCCGGGGATTTTAAAGAAATGTGAAGAAGTGAGTGTTCTGGCATTATCCTTTACCGCATTTGCCCAACTGGCATCAGATCCTGAGGCACTAGGTTTGGCTATTATGCTCAGGATTTGAGGGGCCGCATCATCTAAAGAAATTCCAACCCTTAAGCCTTCCGGGGAGAAATTTACAGTTGGCCCTACCACAAGATCAATTTTAACCTCTCCGCTTTCAGAAAAGAAAACAGGATAGGCTAATGTTGGGTTACCAGGCTTATCCAGCGAAGCTGAGGTGACAGGAAAAATCGACATCCCTGCATCTCCCCTTCCATAACCGGGTATAACTTCCCAGCTTACACCATTCCTGCTTACCTTTTTACTTGCCCGAAAAGCCTCAAATGCAATTGGCGATCCTAAACTGGCAAAGGTTCCTTTTGCTTCTGCCAACTGTTTTGGTGTTGCCTTGTTGGCTATCACTTTAATCACCACCAAGGCCGTGTCATCTGATACCTGGATCTTACCTTCATATTTTCCACTACCGAGTTTAGTCCAATCAATATCTACCAGTACCCTATAGTCATTTGTTCCGGGAACACTTTCCTTTTTCAAACGAATCCAGTGATCGGATTTTAGTCCGACATTGATCGGCACAGCCCCTTTTGCAAAAACTTCAAAGTAAGATTGTAATTTATTTAAAGATTCGAACTGCGGAAGCGTGGGCGCCTGAGCATTTGATGGCCAGCTATCAGTTGAACCATCAACTGCTACCCCAAAGCCCGATTTTGAAAGCACCTGGATTTCGTCTGTTTTGGGCATGATATTTTTCTTTGGATCATTCCAGCTCGTATAACCAATCCTCACCTGATCCATCATGTGATTCCACTTACCACCGGCCATTTTAAGATTATATTCATCACTAAGCTGCTGATCTCGTTTAAAAAGATCAAGGGCAAGGTTGCGCTGAAGGTTTGTGGCAGCCCTTCCCTGCTTAAAATACAGCCTGTTTTTCCCAACAGCAATATATAAATCTGTCACCGTTTTCATCGCCTGGATTGGATAACGCACCAATTGATAAAACGCATCTTTAAACTGCTTTGGCAACTTGTTATTCACCTGCTCTGCCCTGTCACTTAATACGCTCCATTCCATGGCTACGCGCTGCGCTTCACTGAAGTTTATCAGACTAAAAGTTTCTGGCCCCAGCAACTCAGGCTTGCGCCTAGTTGTATATTTGGAGTACAAGCGTACCAGATCTGCAATTTCTTTCGCCTGGCCAGATCCAAATTCACGGGTTGCCCACTGCAGCAGGAAACCTGCCAGCTTTTCCCGGCTCATTGCTTTGGGGTTCCATGCCATTCGTAAAAAGAACTCTATGGGAATCTCCATTGGTTTCAGATCACCAACATTTACTACCCAAATACGATCGGCGCCATAATTATAGGCAAGGTTCATCTGCTCCCAAACTTTTGGCAGGGAGGTGGTATTAAGCCATTTATAATTTCTTGGCGCACCAACATAATCAAAATGATAATATATTCCGGATCCCCCGCTCCGACTGCGTTCCTGGAGCGTTGGCAAATGCCTTAAGTTGCCCCAGTTATCATCAGCCCACAAAAGCGTGATGTCATCCGGAACTTTCATTCCGAAATCGTAATAATCTTTTACTTCTTTGTATAAAGCCCAGAGCTGTGGTATCTTTTCTACGGGCTTTTCCATGTATTCAGAAAGGATTTTGCGCTGGTCGGTTATTATGTTTTCCAGCAGTTTAACATTGGATGCCATATCACCACCTTCAACCATGGGTTCATCTCCGTCTCCACGCATCCCCATGGTTACGAGGCTTTCATAGTTTTTGTTTCTTTTAATCCCTTCTTGCCAGAAAGCATTAAGGCCCTGAGGATTTGTGGCGTAATTCCAGGTGCCAACCCCATGCTTTTTCCATTCCTGTTGCGCGCGGATCATTGGTTCATGATGGGAGGTTCCCATCACTATGCCATATTCATCAGCAAGGCGTGGATTTTCGGTATCATCTTCATTAAATGCATTACCCCACATGGCTGGCCAAAGGTAATTGCCCCTCAGACGAAGCAGCAACTCAAACATATGAACGTACATTTTACTGTTCATTCCGCCAAACTTTTCTTTCGCCCATCCCGTCATTGCAGGGGCTTCATCATTAATAAAAATTCCGCGGTATTTCACTACGGGTTCACCTGAGCTATAACTCCCGGAAACAGCATAAGCACTTTTCCGGTTTTTTGGAGGCACATCAGCCCACCAGTACCATGGAGATACCCCTAACTGTTCAGATAATTCATAGATACCATATATTGTTCCGCGTTTATCGCCCCCAGCAATAACCAATGCCTGAGCAACGCCAGGAAACGGTTTTTTGACGGTTGATATGATAAAACTCTCCCACTTGCCTGAAATGGTGGATTTACTCAGCTTTCCTGTGTTGATGAGTTGATCGATAAGTTTGTTTTTACCCAGGGTTCCGATCAGAATAATATTTTTCTCCGAAGGCTTAACGCTTTTCAATTCAGGCTTTACGCCCGACACTCTGAAAAAGTCATCTCCTAAATCGCCAATCGCCCTTATAACGCCTTTATAATCATCCGTATCATAAAAAATATTCGCCGCTCTTCCTTTTTCTATCAGTGCAACATCCTCTTTATCACTTCTGGTATCATGAATAAATTGTTTTTCCAAACCCAAACTTGTCTGCGCTCTAGTGTAATCAACCCAAAAAGTGAAAAGAATAAGGAACGAAAAGAAAATCTGGCTTTTTTTTAAAGAATTAACTTGCATTAGGAAATAAATTAGGTTATGATTTATAGCTATTTGCTTGGGAGAAGGTATCATAGAAATGGAAGCTATGTCCGTTATTGGGATTTTTTATTTCTGCATAGCGCAAACCCGTAGGTCTGAATGCCTGAATGAAAAGATCAGTTAAGTACAGGAATCAAATTACTATGATTTCATTTACCCAAAATCTTCTGGCTGCCAGAAAAAGGAAGGCAATTTATAAAAACGAATGAGCGGCATCAATTGACGCCGCCCACTCAACTAAACCAAAGTATTTTTAATAACCAGGATTCTGGTAAGCCTTTTTTTCATCTGCACTCATCTGCATTCCATCTATCTGCGCCTGAGGGATAGGACGTAAATATAAGTTAGGTGTAATGGTACGGGTTACGGTCTGTGGCGTGTGATCGCCGTAGGTAATTCCTGCTATGGTATAGGTAGCAGCAAGCTCAGCCCATTTTTGAGTGCGAATCAGGTCGTACCTACGGTAACCTTCAGCATAATACTCTCTTGAGCGTTCGGCCAAAATATAATTAATATCTATTGTAGCTGGCGTAGCCGCAACCATGGCAGCACTATTATCTGCAACTTTAGCCACATTTCCATTGTTATCAAAACGCCATTTACCGGCTCGTGCACGAATTACATTAATAAGCTCACGTGCACTTTTGCCAGCTTTAGTTGTTGCTCCTTTTACCGCTGCCTCTGCTGCAACAAAATAAAGCTCAGAAAATTTAGCTACCGGAAAAGGACGCGTACTACCTGCGTTTGGTTGTCCCAAGCCTGTACCGTTATCAGTACGGTAAGGACCTAATTTCCAAAGTCCCGGATAAACGATTCTGCTAATTCCGCCGGGAGCAATTACATAATCAGCCCTTCCAGGCAGAATACCTGCGCCTACACCACTTACTCCGGCACCGGTTGGGTAAACTATTGTGGCGTCATCTGTGTTTAGAAAGCTAAGTACTGCATCTCCCGGTACTACCGATAATCCATTTGCGTTAACCAATGATGTAGGCGCACTAGATGGCGGATTATAGCCCTTGGGCCAGTTACCTCTGTAAACGGTGGTGAAAGTACCGTCATATCTAGAATCAAGTGTTTTATCGGCGAAGGTATTTTTCAATACTTCAATAGTTGGCGCCATACGGTTCCATGGACGACCTAAATGCTGTTCTGCCTCACGTTGAACGGAACTAATGCCTCCACTACGGATATTGGTATAATTCCAGGTCATCATCCAGCCAGCAAAATTATCCGGCGCTCCGCCGCTTCCAAAGGTTAAGCTACCGCCATTAAATTTCTCACTTGTTTGCGTATGATCGGCATATAATAATGTTTCCTTATTCCGGTCATTCACTGCCCAGTTAACATCATAGTAGGTATCCATAAGCCCGAATGAACCTGGGTTTTCGATTGCTGCAGTAGCAATATCGTAAGCCTGCTGAAAATAGTAATTAGCATCATGTCCGTCAGGGTCAGTTCTTGCAGAGGCTGGATAGGTTGGAATATTATTCGGATTTTGCAACCACCATGCATAAGTTAAATAAGCTTTTGATAAAAATAGCTGTGCAGCAACCTTAGTTACACCGCCGGTAACCCTTCCGGTTGCAGGCAGGTCTGCAACAGCTTTTATCAAATCAGGAAATACCGCTTTTGTGTACACTACAGGCACAGTATTTCTAACAGAAGTTCGTGACGGATTGGTATTAAATTTTAATTCTCCTGCACCTAAATCAAGTGGAACACCACCGAATGTTTGCACCAAAAGAAAATAATCGAAAGCACGGAAAAACCTGGCCTCGGCCACCAATGCATTTGATATACCTGCCGCACTGGCGTTTTCGATTATGCCACTGGCATTGTTAATGTTTGGAAATGCCTCGCTCCACAATACACTGCTCGGATAACTTGTTGATAAAATAGATCCCACTCCAGAGCAGTCCATATCTTTAAAGTTTCCGTCAGCATCTTTGCCCCAAGTAGCCTCATCGGTACCGGTTATCAAAGAATTATAGAAATACGACTGACCATAAATGTTTCTCAAATGCGCATACATAGAAGTTAGCCCACCGTTTACACCTGTTACAGTTTTAAAATAATCTGGTGTAAAGATGCTTCGCGGTTCTTCTTCCAGAATTTTGGAACAGCCTGAAAAGATGACCATCAGTAACCAAATGGCTGCGACGGTTTTTAATTGTATATTTTTCATATCCTATTTATTCTAAAATGTTAAATTAAGACCTGCAACGTAATTGCGGGTTGAAGGTGTATTGGTACCAATTGTCAAAATTCTTCTTTGATAAGAGTTAACGGCCTGGTTTTCATCACCAAACGAGTTGGTTTCCGGATCCATACCAGACTCTCTGTGGTAAGGAGAGAACATGACAAACGGATTTTGCACGGTTACGTACATGCGCAGCCTTACATTCGAATTTTTAATCAGATCCCTATTAAAATCATAACCAAGAGAAATGGTTCTGATTTTTAAGAATGAAGCGTCAAAATAGCCAAGTGTGCTTCCGTATTTAGGGTTGTCGCCACTGGCAATGCCACCTGGTTTAGGGTATTTTGCATCTGTATTATCAGGTGTCCAATAATCTACCTTAACATTATTTCTACGGCCTGTTAATAAGTTTAGATATCCTGCTGAGCCATAAAGTGTACTTACTAGTGTTCCGCCACTTTTAAAAAGCCCCACTACATTCAGATCAAATCCCTTGTAGGCAACCCTTGTATTAAAACCACCGGTAAACTTTGGATCAATATCGATAATTTGTCTGTCGGCCGCGCCTATGGCTCTTGTTGGAACACCATTTGCATTGTAGTCTCCAGTGTACTTGACTTTGATCATCCCCACGTTACCGCCTGGTTCAAGCACATTTAAGTAAGGGTCTCCTGCCTGCCATAATCCGATTTTTTCATAGTCGTAAATTGCATTGATGTTATGACCAACAAACCACGCATTTCCTTCATCGCGGGTTTGTCCGGAAGCCAGGGCAGTCAATTTGTTCCTGTTTGCCGTAATGTTGAAACCTACATCCCATGTCCATCCACCCTGATTCTCAAGGATTACGCCATTTAGACTCAATTCCCAGCCTTTATTCTGGGTTTGGCCGATATTAGCCGTATAGCTACCAACGCCTGCAGTTGACGGTAAGGCCACGCTAAGCAAGATATCTTTGGTTTTGGTATCGTAGTATTCAAAAGTACCAGAAATGCGGTTTTTTAAGATTGAAAAATCCAAACCATAGTTCCAGGTTTCAGAATATTCCCAGCCTAAGCCCGGACTTGGAAGCTGTGATACGTAATATCCGGTTGCATAAGTATTATCGCCAAAATTATATGGGCGGGTACTCAGCACACCCAGTGTTTGATATGGAGCAACAGCCTGATTGGAAGTTTGTCCGTAACCTACACGTATTTTTAATTTATCAATCACACTAATGCCTTTCATAAAGGATTCATTCATCAGGTTCCATCCCACAGAAACGGCTGGATAGGTATGCCATTTGTGTCCTGGCGCCAAACGCGATGATGCATCAGACCGAAGGGTGGCACTTAATAAGTACTTGTTATCATACGAGTACATAATCCTTCCCATGTAAGAAACAAGTCCGGTAAGGGTATAAAGTGGGTTTTGAGGCGTACCGCTGCCAATGGTAATCTCGCCATTTGCCTGCCCAAGATTATAAAACTGGAAGGCTTCAGAAGGGATATCCCTGGCGGTCATGGAAGAAGAATTGAATTTATTTTGTTCAGCAGAATACAAGGCAACTGCATTGAAAGTATGTTTTCCGAAGCTACGGTCGTAGGTCAGTAAATTCTCCAATGTCCAGTGGTAGGTTTGTGAGTTACTTACCCCAGCGGTAGAAGGTGTAGTGGCAGTGGTATTACCCACCCCAACACCAGTGAAGTTACCATTATTACTCTGGATAAAATCCAGCCCCAGGTTAGCACGGTATTTCAACCCTTCAACCCACGGAATTTTAACCTCACCATATAATGAATTATAGGTAGCAAAGCCACGAGTCTCATTCAGCCATTTATCATGCAAATCCTTTACAATGCCATTGGTGTAAACAAAAGCTTCATCTTGTGGCATTCTAACGGTACGTTTTAAACTACCATCTGCATTATAAGGATTTGAAATAGGTGTATTGCTCAAATTGCCGTAAATACCAACCTGATTGCCTTCACTAATGTTATAATTATTATTGGTGGTAAATCCAACACGGAAAAGCTTACCGATTTGCTGATCCAGCGATGCTTTCATCGAATATCTGGTGTATTGCTGTGTAGGAATTAAGCTCTGGTTTTTATAATACCCACCGCCAAAACTATAGTTACTGGTTGCTGAACCGCCGGTTACACCCAAATCATGACTGGTTACAATAGCATTCTTATTATAAAACAAATCCTGCCAATCGGTATTTACATCATTCGATTCATCAACACCAAGTGTTGTAAATAGCCCTGCCGCTTTCCTCAGCGCCGTAAATTCAGGTCCGTTCATCATCGGGTATTTTGCAAACAAGGTTTGCAAACCTGTATAGGTATTGTAGGAGATTTTGGCTGGCGCTCCAACCTGACCCCTGTTGGTGGTCAATAGAATTACGCCGTTGGCACCCCTAGAGCCATAAATAGCAGTTGCTGAGGCATCCTTTAAGATATCGATACTTTTAATATCATTGGGGTTAATATCGCCAATTGAGCCGGGAAATGGAATTCCATCCAATACCACAAGCGGTTCATTACTTGCCGAAAGCGAACGCTGACCGCGGATGAGGATTTGCATGGTAGCACCTGGTTTGGTTGATGTTTGGGAAATATTAACACCTGCTAAACGTCCCTGAATGGCCTGAGCGATGTTGGGTGCCGGCACTTCACGGATTTTTTCTCCCCCGATAGAAGCTACAGAACCTGTAACCGCTTCTTTGCGCTGGGTACCATAACCTACTACCACAACCTGACCAAGTTCTGCGGCGCTTGGCTGAAGGGTAACATTTATCGTGCTCTGACCTTTCACCAGGATCTCTTTGTTGGTATAACCAACGTAAGAGAATATTAAAACCGGGTTTGCCCCAGTGGTGGTAATAGAAAAGCTTCCATTATCCTGGGATGAGGTACTGGTATTGGTTCCTTTTAAAAGGACACCCACACCGGGCATTGCCTTACCTTGTTCATCAACAACTTTACCTTTTACCACAGTTTGTGCCTGTGCAATAAACGCGGAAAATATCAGCGCCATTAGCAGCATAACCCTGGGTTGGCACCTGAAAAATTTCAAGCGCGATGTTACATAAGTTTGTAAAATTTCACTTCTCATATAAAATGGTTTATAAATGGTTAAAAATGAATAGGAAAAGACTTACGGTTCTAATCGGAAAATCAGCAAGCGAATATTTAAATCACAAGTTCCAAAAATTAACTGGCTGTAAGTTTCAAGTCCAATTCATTATTCTGTGATAAAGATATTTACATTGATAAGCAGCTCCTGATTTAATTGTGCATATATATAGTATAAATGTTTAAATCAAAAAGGTTCAGTTGCCCCTAAGGGGTAAAAAAAACAGCCGTAAAAACAAGGCACTTCAGCTATAAAACCTGCAGTAAAAAACTAAAAACCAGTAGGTTTAAAAATGCAAAAAGCAAACTAAAAAAGGCCTTAATATAGTCATTAAGGCACATTAGAATAAAAAAACGGATATTATAAAACGGATTTAATTCTACAAGTTTGCTCAAACAAGACGTATGAAATTGACTTATAACAGGGTGTAAATATTTAAAAAGAAGCCAAAAACTCATTTAATGCAATCGGTTGAATTTGTTTATTTTATTCAACAAAAGTTGCCCATATTGAAGATCAAACTAAACAAAAAATTATGGAAATATCTCCAATTTTACTGTTCTATTTATGGCTATAATTTACAATCAAAGGCAAGTTTATATAAAGTTCGATGTTTACGTTTTCAGGTACGCATTGACTATCTCGATTTATTTAACTTCCGCTTCAAAAGGCGAAGCCGGTAAATTGGCTTTGTTATATAAATTTGCACGATCGGGATTATCTGCCCATGCATAGCGGACAAAGGCCGGCTTTGAAACCATGGGGCTTGAGAGCACAACTGAATCTCCAACTATCCTGGCCTGGGCCCAATAGAAAACCTTATCCTCACCTGCAATGGCAAAACCTTTAAGTTTATCAGATCCTTTAATCATCAACGCTGGAGCGCTATAGTTAAAATTTATGGTTAATTCAGATCCATTTGTATGGTTTGATTTATAAATAGGTCCTGAATATGTAATCTGCTGATCCTGGTAAGCTAAATGCGAGGCCCAAAGGGCTAAACGTTCACCTACGTCTTTTTTATCCAGCGGATGAATATCATTCCATTCACCAGCATCAATGGTCACAGCCATTCCAGTATTTGGTAATGAAAGTGCCTGCAACTGGCTTTGCCTGAACTGTGCCCAGCTACTTTCTTCCGGCAAATAGCTGGCTTCCATAAAATTAGGCAACTGTGCATAGATAAATGGCAGATCTCCCTGCTTCCATTTATTGCGCCAGTCTTTTATAAGCGCCGGCAATAGTTGCCCGTATGCTTTCGGATCTCCGGTATTCGATTCACCCTGGTACCACAGAAAACCTTTTATTGCAAATTGTACGGCGGGTGAAACCATGGTATTGAATAATCCAGTTGGTTCATTCTGCGCAACTAATGGCATTTCGTTCTCCCCACGGAAACCCTGGTTTTGTCTTGGCTGAGCATAACCTACTTCGAAACTCCATTCCCCCCGTAAGTCTATTTTTTTTTCTGGAGTTAGCAGGGAATAGTTTTTATCTGGCACAAAGCCGCCTTTACCACTGCTGCTCACAACTTTAACGATCAGGATATTTTTTCCGCTTTTCAACAGCCCGGCAGGAATAACATACCTACGGGGAGGATATTGATAGGTCGTATTCCCTATAAATTTACCATTGAGGAACACGGAATCTGCATCTATGATGCGGCCTAGATAAAGCTTAGCCTGCTGTCCGCTCATTTCTGCAGGGATTTGCAGTTCTTTTCTGAAATAAAAAATCCCGTTGAAGTTCCGGAGGCCCTGATCAGCCCAGTAGCCCGGCATCCAGAATTTTCGCCAGCCGTTGGCATTAAAATCGGGATCGATCCATTTTACCGGGCCTGAAAGCCCTTCATCAATTACAGGAGCTAATGCTGCTGGCCTTGCTAAGTTCTTATCTTTAAGATTTTTTTGATAATTGGCCATAAATGCCGAATCCCTGAAATTGTTTATTTTTTTCATCTGCGCAGGATTCGTCAAAAATGCATCACGACTCATCCAGGCCTCAATTGGGGTACCGCCGACACTCGAATTGATGATGCCTATCGGAATGTTATATTTTTGGAAGAGCGCTTTTGCAAAAAAATAACTTGTCCCTCCGAAACTTAAGATACCCGCACCAGTAGCAGGAACCCATTTTCCCGGAGGAAGATCGATCGATTCTCGAGAGAGGTTTGCTTTGGTTGGAACGAAAAAGTTCCGGATCAAAGGAAAATGATCCTTTTCAATCACCTCCGGATACGCTTCTTTTAAGCGCTCCATTGGTAGGGCCATATTAGACTGTCCTGAACAAAACCAAACATCTCCCAGCAAAATATCATCCAAAGTAATCGTATTTTCACCTTTGATAATCATTTTAAAAGGGCCACCAGCTTTCATCTTATTCATTTTCACTGACCATGAGCCTTGTTCATCGGTAGTAACCTTATACGCTTTTCCGTTAAAACGGATCGTTATTTTTTCTTTTGCTGCTGCCCATCCCCATATTGTCAGTGGAGTTTCCCGCTGAAGTACCATGTGGCTGGACACCAACTGTGGTAAGGTGACTTTGCCAAAAACCGAAAAACTGAAAACCAGTAGCCAGGCCAGGCAGCATAAAATTAATTTTGTTCTCATATTCTTATCAATTTCCAAAACTATCCAACAGTACTGATCTTTACCCTTATCGTTTGAATATAATGCTGCGATTAATGTTCAATTAGCCGCCAATACGGTGTATAACGAATTAAAAAGACCGAAACGATACCGAAAAAATGTGGCACGGTATAAGCAATCTTTAGTTTCCCTCTAATGTGGCAAGGGATTTAAAAATCAGGCTGAATTATCTGATTTACGATACAGATTTAAATATTCTGAAGGTTGCATTCCGAATTTTAACTTAAATGATTTAGCAAAATAATTTGGTGTTGCAAAGCCTACCAGATAGGCAATCTGAGAAATGTTCAAATCACTTTTAACTAATAAGGCTGCTGCTTTATCGAGCTTTACCGAACGTATGTATTCAACAGGCGAAAGTCCTGTTAATTCCAGCACTTTGTGGTAGAGCGAGCCCCGGCTCATCCCTACATTTTTACTCAAATCCTCAACAGACAATTGTGAATTATTGATATTATCTTCAATATACTTCAGAATATTCTTGAGTAACTTATCACCATGAGATTCAACTAAAATTTCTGCTGTCTCCATCTTGATCTGTTTGGTATAAGTATTTTTGAGGGTCCAGTTGAGTACCAAAAGGTTTTTGATTTTAACATTGAGGATATCGATATTAAATGGCTTGGTGAGGTAGTCATTAGCCCCGATTTCGAGTCCCGTTAGTTGTTCCTGTTCGCCGGTGAGCGCGGTTAATAAAATAACCGGAATATGTTTCGTCCTTTTATCTTCTTTTATTTTTTTGCACAATTCAATACCCGTCATATTTGGCATACTAATATCGCTAACGATGAGTTCTGGGTGGTTTGCCAATGTTTTTTGCCAGCCCTCCTTACCGTCAGCTGCTTCCACAATACGATAATTGGACTTCAAATTATCCCGAAGATATTCCCTGAGGTCTTGATTATCTTCTACCAAAAGAATGGTATGGATTTCAGCATCTGTTTCGCTCAGGACTTTATCTAAAGCTTCGTCCTGAGTTTCAAATGGTGTTTCCGTACTAGAAAAATCCAGATTAAGCTTTTCGATATGGTCTAGTAGCGGCAAAGGCAGAGTGATCGTGAAACGTGTACCTTTTCCAACTTCGCTTTTTAAATCAATAGTACCTCCTTGGATTTTGACAAATTCTTTAATGATGGAGAGCCCGATCCCACTCCCCTGGTTGAGAATAGAAACTTCGGTATCTGCCTGAAAAAACCTTTCAAATACTTTCTGTTGTTCTTCTTCGCTAATGCCAATTCCTGTATCGCTAACGGTTATTAAAACAGCTTCTCCCTGCTCATTGCGCTGATTTTTTTTCAAATCAACGGTAATAGTACCACCCGAGGGTGTAAATTTAAAGGCATTAGAAAGCAGGTTAAATAAAACACGTTCCAGTTTGTCGTGGTCAAATTCAGTTGAATAGCTATCAAACTGAGTTTGAAAAGAAAGACTTATAGATTTACGTTCGCTTAAATCGTTGAAAGATTCTATTACATCGGCTATAAAGGAAACCAGTTCGCCTTTCGCATTATTTATCTTGAGCTCATTTTCTTCTATTTTACGAAAATCAAGGATTTGGTTGACCAGATTAAGCAAGCGGCGGGCATTTCGCTTCACTATTTTAAGAGAAGCATTTTTAGCATCTCCCTCCTTCTGTGAAAGTAGCTTCTCAACTGGTCCTAGAATCAATGAAAGCGGCGTACGAAACTCATGGCTGAGGTTAGTGAGAAATTTAATCTTTAACGAATCCAGTTCATGCAGCCGCTCTGCCTCTTTTCTATCCTGCAAAATTTGCTGCTCAATTTTTGTTTTCTCCTGAACAAGTGCAAACTTTCTCTCCAGGTTTTTGATCCCCCTGTGACGAATGTAAAGCAAAGTACCGGCAATAGCGAGCAGGTAAAAAGCATAAGCATAGATGGTTCGCCACCATGGTGGGTGAACAATTATTTTTATCGAAGACTCCGTTGTATTCCAGACACCGTCATTGTTACTCGCCCGCACATGGAAAATATATTCCCCGGGATCGAGATTGGTATAGGAAACGGTTTTAGCTGTCCCCGCATCGATCCATTCTTTATTAAAACCTTCGAGCTTATAACTATAACGGTTTTGTTCGGGGGCAGTATAGTTTACACTCACAAAACTCAGTGAAAAATTTTGCTTGTAATCCAGGTCAATTCTTTTTGCAACAGAAATATGTTCAGTTATCGGCCCTTCATCGCTCGCCTCGACAGTACTGTTAGAAATCTTTAACTCGGTAAAAAGAACCGGGCCTACATTTTGATTTTTTTTGAATCCGGCCGGATTGAAGTAATTCATCCCTTCTGCTCCACCAAAGAATATTTCACCGTCTTTACATTTCAAGGCTGCCCCCTTGATAAAGTTATTGTTCTGAACTCCATTGTATATTCCATAGTTGCTGAATTTTTGGGTTTTAGGATCAAAATGGCTAATCCCTTTGTTGGTACTTAACCAAAGATTATGATTGTCATCTTCCACGATGGCGTCGACAACGGCGTTAGCCAGGCCATCTCGTTCGCCAAAATTTATAAATTTACCTGACTTTTGATTCAGCAAATTCAAGCCTCCGCCTGCCGTTCCTACCCAGATTCGCCCTTTGGAATCTTCAAGAAAAGCCTGCGTAACATCTCCCTGGAGACCGGAATTAAGCTCGTTATAATGTTTAATAATGGTTTTATCAGCATTAATCATAGCCACGCCGGAACCATGAGAACCAACCCATATGTTTGCAAACCGGTCTTCTTTAATAAAACGGATATAATTATTAAGCGGCAGTTTGCGGTCTGTGGGTGACTGAACTTTGCTTGTATACCTGAAAACAACCTTGTGATTTGAATCCATAACATTGATCCCGCCACCATTGGTACCCACCCATATCAATCCGTTTTTATCTTGGGTTGTGCAAAAAATCTCGTCTGAATTAAGGCCGGAATCGTTGTTTGTTTTTCTAAAAGATGTCGCTTTTGTCAAAGTTGAATCCATCACGATCAGGCCATAGCCAAAGGTACCTACATAGAGTTTCTTAGATGAACTGACAAATAGCGACATCAAGGGTACTGGTGATTGTAAACCAAGTTTTTTCAGGTCTACTTTGTGGAACAAGGCAGTATTTCTGTTGAAAATACTCAATCCACCACCTTCAGTAGCTACATATATATTAGTGTTGTCTTTGTGTGCAAATGCAGTAACCACTGGTGCATTTAAACCATATACATCGAAAACATTACTTCGGATCAGATTGAAAAGGTTGAGGTTACTATCAAACTTATTAATGCCCTCACGGTATAAACCAAGCCAATATATCCCCTGCCTATCTATATACACATATTTTACACTGGTTCCTCGCAGGCTGTAAGAATTTCGGGGGTTTGGCCGGTATACCATTACTTTTTTGGTCCGGGGATCAAAAACATTAAGACCATCTTCGGTGCCAAGCCATAATTGACCATTTTTTGATAAGGCTATACTTTGAATAATATTGTTGCTCAGCGAGTGGGGATCTCCCGGAATATTTTTATAATTCTCAAAACCCATACCATCCGGTTTAAGCATACTCAAGCCAGATGTGGTGCCGATCCAGATATTTCCATTATCATCTTCAGCTATAGACTTCACCATAGTTCCTGCCAGGTGCACGGGTTTATCTGTTACAGACCCTATTCTCGTAAAAGAAGATTTTTTTCGGTTATAAAGAAATAATCCGTCGTCCGTTCCCACCCACATCCTGTGTTTGCTGTCTTCCATCAGGATGTTTATCATTGCTGGCGGAAGTTTACCAAACTGGGCGGCAGCTATTGGAAACTTGGAAACCTTTTTGGTGTCCGGATCAAAAACATCGAGCCCGGTAAAGGTTGCTACCCATATTTTACCTAAATAATCACTAGTAATATACCTGATCAGGCTGTGACTGAATCCTGTTGGAGTATTTGAAGTATGATAGTTAATGAAAGCGTTTTTTCTCCTATCAAAAAGTGCAAGCGAACCTCCACTGGTACCGATCCAAAGATTTCCCCGCCGGTCTTCGTAAATTGCCTTAACCTCATTTGCCTGAATACTCGCAGAATCGTTTGCCTGGTGCCTGTAGGTTGTAAAGTTAGTGCCATCAAATTTATTTAATCCGTCTTCAGTGCCAAACCACATTAGGCCGTATCTGTCTTTGAAAATTACGGTTACATTATTAGAAGATAACCCGTTTTTAGAGGTAAGAGAGGTGAAACGCAATTCAGTCTGTTGCGACTTCGGTTGTGCCACAGCACTCACAACGCTAAAAAGCACATAAATAGATAGAACTAACGATAGATATGCAGACCCTTTGAGCATAATTTAGTGATTTTGCTGTATTAATAAAATTTTAACTTCAAAGGCGCTGAATGGTTACAACCTGAGAAAGATTCAAAATTGTTTGGATACATGGTCTATTTGGTTTAATGGTGGTAAGATAAAAAAACTAATTTAGTTCAGCACAACATAACAGCTTGAACTGCGTATTTTCTTTATTCTTTAGATAAAACCCATTATTCACTAAAATTAACGACACCCCGATAAGCTTTTTTTCTTTGCAGGTTTTTATCAAAGAGCAGTGGATAGTTTTTCCTTCCGGGTACGGGATATTGATCAAGCCAGGTACCGCGATCTGAAAGATTCCAGAAAGTTACACCGCTGATCTCCTTTTTAAATTCCCTTAAAATAGAAAAAACCTTTGCATATTTATCACTTTGCTTTTTTTCGAGCGCTGCCGTCAGGCTGTCGGGTTCACCGGGTTTCTTTGCTCTTAAATTTTTCTCCCATTTATAGATAGATATATCCAGTTCTGTAATCTGAATCTTTAGGCCAAGAGAAGCATATAATTTTAAAGATTCCCTTAACTCGGTGTCGCTAGGTTCAAAAATAGACCAGTGCCCCTGCAAGCCTACCCCATCAATAGGCACCTTATTATCAACCAGTTTTTTAAGCATTTTATAGATTTTTGCTCTTTTTCCAGGTCGTTCCGAGTTATAGTCATTATAGAAAAGCAATGCGTCAGGATCAGCCTGATGTGCATATTCGAATGCCTTGGCAATAAACTCCTCTCCACAGATTTCTATCCATAAAGAAGGCCTTAAATATTGATCATCTTCATCCCCAATAACTTCATTGACCACATCCCAGGCATATACCTTTCTCCTGTACCTTCCTACAACGTTTGTGATATGGTCTTTAAGCCGTTTAAGCAATAATGCTTTATCTACCCTTCCGCCTGAGCTATTCTTAAAAATCCAGGCCGGCACCTGCTCATGCCAGCACAAAGTATGCCCCCTTATTTTAAGTCGGTTACTAAGCGCAAAATTAACCAGTGCATCAGCCTCGGTCCAATTATAAACATCCTCGCGAGGATGAATTGGTTGCATTTTCATCGCGTTCTCGGGCGTTATGCTGTTAAATTCTTTTAAAAGCAGCGCCCCCTGCTCTCCCTTTATGGTTTGAGCCGAAACCGCAACTCCAATATTGAAGTAAGACTGATAATAATCTTTCAAACCGAGGTTATTTCTTTTAACCCTATTGTAATTGCCACAACTGGAAAAAGCTGCGAACACAGCAATAGTAAAGATGACAATATGAAATTTAGTTGTACGCATTTATATTTGGTTGAATAGCAAAGTGGATTTCATCCCAGTAACATTGCGGGAAAAATCGAGTAAATTTAAACCTAAGTATATAGAACAGCAGTCATATTTGTTAAAAGAATAACAACAGATGTTTAAAAAATCAACATGGCGACAAAGAACATCTGCATAAATAGCCAATAAAGCCTTGCAAAAAATTGTCATAAATCCATTACACGACATTTGTTTCATAAAATTGACGATAAGAAGCCTGGTCAGCATAAAAAATATACGATTTTGCAACTTTATCGCCTTACCTAATCAAATATGAGAAAACCGAATATCATCCCTTACGTGGCTGCCTTGCTCCTCATTACTGCAATAGTGTTCAGCGCTTATAAAAGCGAGGAAGTTAGTACGAAAGGATTGAAAGACTATTACCGAAAATATTTCCCTATAGGTGTGGCTGTTACGCCATGGGACCTGAGTGGTAATAAGCGAAATTTGATTCTTAGCCAGTTTAACAGCATCACAGCTGAAAATGCAATGAAAATGGGGCCGATACATCCTATGGAAAATACCTACAATTGGAAAATGGCAGATTCTATAGCTTCCTTTGCCAGGGTAAACGGATTAAAACTGCGTGGACATTGTTTGGTATGGCATAATCAAACCCCTCGCTGGTTATTTAAAAATGAGGATGGAAGTGTGGTCTCCAAAGAAACTTTATTAAAGAGAATTCAAGCGCACATTAATACAGTTGTAAGCAGATATAAAAAAGACATATATGCATGGGATGTAGTGAACGAGGTTATAGCAGATGATTCTGCCTATTTCCGCAAATCGCCGCTATACCAGATCGCTGGCGAGAATTTTGTTGAAATGGCTTTCAGGTATGCCCACGAGGCTGATCCCAATGCCCAACTGTTTTACAACGATTACAATACCGAACAGCCATTAAAGCGTGAGAAAATTTACAGAATGCTCAAAGGCTTGTTGGCTAAGGGTGTTCCAATCCATGGCGTTGGATTACAGGGCCACTGGTCTGTAAATAATCCAAGCCGTTCTGAACTGGAAAAATCCATTGCCCTGTTTTCCTCTCTAGGACTTAAAATTCAGATTACAGAGCTGGATGTATCAGTTTATAGCGGCAATCAGGGCGGACGCTTAATCCAAGGCAATAAAAGTAGCAATACTGAACAATTTACACCTGAAATGGAAGAAAAGCAGCTTCAACAATATAAAATGATTTTTGAAGTGTTACGCAAGTATAAAGCCAACATAACAGGTGTAACGTTCTGGAATTTATCAGATCAATACAGCTGGCTGGATAATCGTGGCCGGAAAAATTACCCGCTGTTGTTTGATCAAAATCTGATGCCCAAAAAAGCATTTTATGAGGTGATAAAGTTCTAATGAATACGTTTACCTTACATTATCAGAACAAGTAGTCATTAAAACCTTATTTTAAAATAGCATGGAACCCGGTAAAAAGTTTTTAGAGCCTGTTTAAATTTTTACAACAAATATGAATGGCCTTTTACTGTCACACTGAGCGTAGTCGATTGCTTTATTAATGTGTTGAAATGGTCTTCGACTACGCTCAGACTGACATACGAAATAAATTTTATTTAATTTTAAACAGGCTTTTAGTCTATTCACAATAATATTAACCAAATAAATCTATCAAAATCATTGGATTCTTCCTTATAATCTATAAAGCGAACAGATGTAAAGAAAATTCTTATCAATGAATTTTTAGAAGCCAAATTATGAGAAAACACAACTATTTTAAAAAATTATTTCTTGCAATCCTTTTATGCAACTTATGCAGTTTTGTTAAGGCCCAGGACTACCCTTTTCAGGACTACAAACTTCCATTTGAAAGAAGGGTAGATGATTTGGTTTCAAGACTTAGCCTGGATGAAAAAGTGATGCAAATGCTTAATGCTGCACCGGCGATTCCCCGCTTTAAGATTCCTGCGTACGATTGGTGGAATGAAACCTTACACGGAGTGGCTAGAACACCTTTTAAAGTCACCGTTTTTCCTCAGGCAATTGCCATGGCTGCAACCTTTGATCCCTCAGCGCTTTATAAAATGGCAGACTATTCTGCTTTAGAAGGAAGGGCTATTTACAATAAGGCATTAGCGCAGGGAAGAACAAATGAACGCTATTTAGGCCTAACCTACTGGACACCAAATATTAATATCTTTCGGGATCCACGCTGGGGAAGAGGTCAGGAAACCTACGGTGAGGATCCTTACCTGACAAGTACCCTGGGAGACGCTTTTGTAAGGGGTTTGCAAGGTGATGACCCGAAGTATCTTAAGGCTGCCGCTTGTGCGAAGCATTATGCTGTACATAGCGGTCCGGAACCGCTTCGACATGTGTTTAACACTACAGTGAGCGCTTTTGATCTCTGGGATACTTATTTGCCTGCGTTTGAAAAGCTGGTTACAAAATCTAAAGTTGCGGGCGTAATGTGCGCTTACAATGCTTTTCAAGGTCAACCTTGTTGCGCGAATGATCTTTTAATGACTGACATTCTGCGTAGGAAATGGAACTTTAAGGGCTATGTAACCTCCGACTGCTGGGCCATAGATGATTTTTACAAAAATCACAAGACACATCCAAATGCGGCATCGGCTGCCGCGGATGCCGTTTTTCACGGAACTGACCTGGACTGTGGTACAGAAGCCTATAAAGCTTTGATCACAGCTGTGAAAACAGGAATAATTAAAGAAAAAGACATCGACGTTTCGGTGAAAAGATTGTTCATGATCCGTTTTAGATTGGGTATGTTCGATCCCTCCTCGATAGTTAAATACGCCAATACCCCAAGCAGTGTACTGGAAAATAGCGAGCATAAGGCGCATGCACTTAAAATGGCACAAGAATCGATGGTATTACTCCGAAATGAATCACATACACTGCCTTTAAAAAAGAATCTCAAAAAAATTGTTGTACTGGGTCCTAATGCGGATAACTCAATTTCGGTACTGGGAAATTATAATGGCATTCCTTCCAAAATCACCACTGTGTTAGCAGGTATCCGGGAAAAAGTCGGCAAACAGACTGAGGTTATTTATCAACAGGCAGTTTCTTTCACTAATGATACGCTGTTAAGTTATCTGGATTTAAATAGCGAATACAAAATTGACGGTGTTCAAGGCTTTAAGTCAGAATATTTTAGCAACATTTCACTTGAAGGAAACCCAGTGTTAACCAGAACAGAACCCAGACTTGAAAACAGCTGGCAGGAAGGCGAAAAAATTGCCGATAAATTAACAGCTAATAATTTTTCTGCCCGATACAGCACCACATTCAAGCCCACAACCACTGGCTCCATCACCTTTGAACTGAATGCTGATGATGGATACCGTTTTATCATTAACGGCAAAAAAGTAATTGACGCATGGTCAAGAAACCGTTGGGGCGCTAAAACTTATAAATTAGAAACATCAAAAGATTCAGTTTACAATCTCGTTATAGAATACTGGCAGGGCGAGGGAAGTGCAAACGTCCGTTTAAGGGCGGGTACCTATATTAGAACTGATTTCAAAGCACTTGTCAAAACCCACGCAGCTGCTGATGCCTTCATATTTGTAGGCGGGATTTCTCCGCAGCTGGAAGGCGAGGAAATGAGGGTCGATTATCCGGGATTCAGCGGTGGGGACAGAACATCAATTATGTTGCCTGCAGCACAGACCGCATTAATGAAATCTCTAAAAGAAAGTGGAAAACCAGTTGTTTTTGTGATGATGACCGGTAGCGCCATTGCGATACCCTGGGAGGCTGAAAACATTCCGGCCATTCTGAATGCATGGTATGGCGGACAGGCTACAGGTGAAGCAGTGGCTGATATTCTTTTTGGAGACTACAGCCCATCCGGAAGATTGCCTGTAACTTTTTATGCGAGCGATAAGGACCTTGGGGATTTTAGCGATTATAGCATGAATAACAGGACTTACCGGTATTTTAAAGGCAAACCGCTTTATGGATTTGGTTATGGGCTTAGCTATTCTTCTTTTTTATATGAAAAATTTGTTGCTCCTGCGGTATTAAAAGCAGGCAAAGGCACAGAGGTGTCGGTTACGGTGAGCAATAAAGGAAAATTTAGGAGTGATGAGGTGGTTCAGTTATACCAACTCAACGACCAAAAATCCATCAAATCAGCAGCAAAGGCTCTAAAAGGTTTCAAGCGCATTAGCCTTGAACCTGGAGAAAGTAAACTGGTAAAATTCAGCTTAAAAGCTAATGATTTATCTTATATCGATCAGAATGGTTCAAGGCAATTTTACAAGGGCAGTATTACGTTAGCTGTCGGCGGCAGTCAGCCCGATGAGTTATCTCCAAAAAGCGGAAATATTATGAAAAAAATTATCCGGGTAAACTAACTTAATTGCCACGATAAAATAATCGACAATCTGTTAAAAACAACTATAATGAAAGAATTAAACCAAAAATACTTTAAACTCGTGCTCCTGTTTTGTTTTTTATTCACGTTAGCAAAAAATTCCTTTGCCGATGATCATATTGCCAGCCACCGGCACCTGGCCGATCCCGCCACACTGGTCTACAACGGAAGAGTTTACTTGTATGCATCAAACGATGATGACAATTCTGATGATAAAGATAGTGGCTATAAAATGAAGTCGATTGTTTGTATTTCAAGTAGTGATATGAAAAACTGGACAGATCATGGAGTGGTGTTTGAAGCGCCAAGAGATGTAACCTGGGCCAATAGAACCTGGGCGCCATCAGTTATTGCCAGAAATGGTAAAATTTATCTTTATTTTGGTAATGGAGGATCAGGAATTGGTGTAGCCACATCCTCCTCTCCAATTGGTCCATTCAAAGATCCATTAGGCAAAAAGTTAATTGACAATGAGACCCCTGGCGTACAGCCTGCAAAAAATATGTGGTTATTTGCTCCAATGACCTTTTTAGATGATGACGGACAAGCCTATTTGTATTTTGGAGGCAATGGTGAAGATAATATGCGGGTAATTAAACTTAATGAAGATATGATTAGCGTAAATGGTCAGGCAACTTCTTTTCATGTGCCTTCCTTTTTTGAAGCTTCATGGATGCATAAACGAAATGGAAACTATTATTTCTCCTATTCCTCGAATCCAAAAGCAGAAATGAGGATTGATTATATGATGAGTAAAAGCCCAACTAATGGATTTGTTTACAAAGGCGTTATAGGCGCACAACCGCCAAATAATAATAACAATAATCACCACGGGATATTTGAATTTAAAGGAAAGTGGTACCATGCCTATCACAACAGGGTTGTCGCTATTAAAAAAAGTATCCCTCCTGTTTATAAACGAAACCTGGCCATAGAAGAATTGAATTATAATACTGACGGTACAATCGCACAGGTGATTTATACTGAAAACGGCGTAACACAAATTGGCTCTGTAAATCCTTATCAACGAAACGAGGCGGAAACCATGCAGGATCAAAACGGGATTATGACTAAAAGTACAGATGATGGTGGAATGCAGATTTCGGGCATGAAAAATAACAACTGGATCAAAATTCAAGGTGTAGACTTTGGGAAAAAAGGTCCAAAAGATTTTAGCGCAAGGGTGAGTGGTCTCTCGCCTGGCACGAGCCTTGAAGTTCGCGTAGGCAGTTTAGATGGGAAACAAATTGCAAAACTGGTTTCTTCCGGCAATAAGTCAGCCAGCTTACCACTACTCTCTGGAAAAGCCGAACTTATACAAGGTAAACAAGATTTGTATCTTTTGGTATCCGGCGGTGACTCCTCTACTGCAATTGATGTAGACTGGTGGCGTTTTCAGCAGCGATAAACATCCAGGCATTTTAAGCCTTATATAATAACATGATGGCTCGGAGGGAACAACCCGGAACACTGGATCAAATACTTTAAAGCATTATATTAGAAAGAAAAATGGCACATATTAAAAGGATGATTATTGTTGCATTGCTGATGCTAACACAGGCAACAATGTTAAAAGCTGAGGATGGCCACGCACTATGGCTTCGAAATGGTTCTGGAATCAAGGTTAGTATTTCCAGTCCGGTACACTCATCTATTGTAGACCTCGCAACAGATGAACTCAAAAAAGGTTGGCTTGGCAAGGAGAATATGGTTTTGAAACTTAACCTAAGCAAAAATCCGGCTATCAAGGGCGATGGATTCCAGCTGGAAGAAGCAGCAATCAATGCCCGTACAGAACTGGGGTTATTATACGGCGCCTACGAATTATTGAGGCGCCAATACTTAAACCTCCCTCAGCGCAATTTTATTTCAAACCCTTCCTACTCCAGGAGAATCCTAAACCATTGGGATAACCTGGATGGTAGCGTTGAAAGAGGTTATGCAGGAAATTCAATATTTTGGGACAATACATCGAATGGATTGGAGATTACGAATCAAGACCGGGAAAAATGGAAAGCTTACGCCAGGGCAAATGCATCAATTGGTATTAATGGCGCTGTTTTAAACAATGTAAATGCATCCGCAAAAGTTCTTACCGGGGCTTACCTGGAAAAAGTAAAGGCAATTGCAGAAAGTCTGCGTCCTTATGGAATAAAAACCTATTTATCTGTTAATTTTTCATCACCCGTTCTTATAGGCAAATTAAAGAAGGCAGACCCATTAGATCCTCAGGTTCAACAATGGTGGAAGGATAAAGTAGCTGAAATTTATAAACTCATTCCTGATTTCGGAGGATTTCTGGTGAAAGCAAACAGTGAAGGACAACCCGGACCACAGGATTACGGAAGAACCCATGTTGATGGTGCAAATATGCTGGCCGATGCCCTGGTACCTTTCGATGGAATCGTGATGTGGCGCGCCTTTGTTTACAATCCATCTCCTGAAGACAGAACCAAACAAGCTTATAAAGAATTTTTGCCGCTGGATGGAGCTTTCAGGAAAAATGTAATTTTACAGGTTAAGAACGGTCCTCTTGATTTCCAGCCCAGAGAACCCTTTAGCCCATTATTTGGAGCAATGTCGAAGACACCCGTTATGCCTGAATTTCAAATTACCCAAGAGTACCTGGGTGGCTCAAAGCAACTGGTTTTTCTCTCTACCTTATGGGAAGAGTGTTTAAATAGTGACACCTTTAAAAATGGGAAAGGCAGCACCGTTGCCGCCTGCACCGATGGCTCACTAAGCAAAACTGATTTTACCGCCATTGCAGGAGTGGCTAACATTGGTAATGATTTAAACTGGACCGGACACATTTTTGCCCAGGCAAACTGGTATGCATTCGGACGACTGGCCTGGAATAACAAACTAGAGAGCAAAGTGATAGCAGCAGAATGGCTAAAACAGACTTTTCTCGATCATCAGGAAAAAAAAACCGACGTTAATTTTGTAAAGACCACTCAAGAGATAATGCTAGAGAGCAGAGAGGCAGCAGTCGACTATATGATGCCACTGGGACTTCACCATATTTTTGCCGAAGGTCATCACTATGGCCCAGCACCTTGGTTTTCGAATGATAAAATCCGCCCAGACTGGACCTCTGTCTATTACCACAAGGCAGATACCGGGGGTATAGGTTTCGACAGGACCCGTAGCGGAAGTGATGCGGTTGACCAATATCACGAGCCATTAAGTTCGACCTTCAACAATCTTTCAATCTGCCCGGAAATATATCTGCTCTGGTTTCACCATGTGCCATGGTCTTACCGCCTGAAAAGTGGAAATGATTTGTGGACTGAACTTTGCCTACGTTATGATCGAGGTGTTAATAAGGTAAGGTCTTTTCAAAAAAACTGGGATAGAATGGAAGGCGCAATAGACAGCGAACGTTTCTCAGCGGTACAATCTAAACTCCGAACGCAATGTAGAGATGCTCAAATTTGGAAGGACGCTTGTCTGTTGTACTTTCAGCAGTTTAGTAAAAGAGAAATCCCATTTGAAATTGAGCGCCCGGTACATGATCTTCAGTCGCTGAAAGAATTAACTAAAAGCAAGGATTATCAATAAAAAAGATTGTGTTATGCCAACCGATTCCAATAGACGGTCGTCATCTTGACTGTAGCAGAGAAATGGAGAGATCTTTGTACCAAGTTATGAATCAAATTTAAAAAATTTTGCTTCGCAGAGCCTTCGGGTTCTCCACTGCGGTCGAAATGACGATTTATCTTAATATGCTCATTGGAGTTCCTTCAACCTGTCCCGACATTAGGGAAAGCAATCTTTTACGCTCAAACCTCACGTTAAAGATTGCTTTATCGGCTAAAAAGCCTTCTCGCAATGAAGATAATAGGTTTCAAGTAGCTAATTAATCTTCAAAAACCAGCACAAAACCATCGTTCCCTTTTAAGCTTAAACTCCATTTCCCATCGGGGCCTACTGTTATTTCGTTAGACTTTAAATTAACTTCAGCAGATCCTTCTGAAAAAATCAGCTTCGCTTTTTTATTAGCCAGGAAAGCTAAATTAAGCGATAAGTCTCTTTGTTTATTTTCGCCATTAATACCAGAAACATACCATTTTTTGCCGCTTCTTCTGGCTACGATATAAAATTGCCCCGGATAACCGTCAATAAACCGGGTATCATCCCAGTTACCTGGCAATTCCATGAGGAAGGTTTTAACAAAATCCGGAACATGAGACATACCGGAAGGTGTTTCTGCAAAATGCTGTATGCCTGAAAGAAAAATAACGGAGGTAGCCAGTTCAAAAGCCGGTGTAGTTACCCTTTTTATCCCTGGGATTTTATACAACACCATTGGCGTAAAATCCATCGGATCAAATGCATTACGCACCATCGCACTCATCACAGCATGTGAAGGGGCTTTATTTGCTGCATCCTGGCCAAAGGAAATCATTTCATATCCAAATACAGCTTCAGTAGTCATCAAATTGGGATAAGTCCGCTGCAAGCCCCTTGGCAGGGTGGCGCCGTGAAAATTGACCAGTAATTGGTAACTGGCAGCGTCTTCCAAAATATCCCGATAATAATTTATCATCGACTGTCCATCACCAGCAAAAAAATCTATTTTTACGCCTTTTATCCCCATTTCTTTTAAACGGGAAAATTCCTGAATTCTGCTTTGATGAGTTAACAGTTTATCTCTGGGCGTAAATTTTACCGTATTCCAGTTTCCGGCAGAATTGTACCAAAGGAGCAGGCCAACCCGCTTTTCCTTTGCATATTTGGCAAGCACAGCAATAGAGTCATAACCAATGGTTTTATCCCAGTTAGCATCGATCAGACTGTATTGCCAGTTCATGCTAGCCGCATAATCAACATATTTTTTCTGCACGGAATAGATCGTTGCGGCATCTTTTTCCAGCACCCAACTCCATGCTGCCTTTCCAGGCTGAATAAATTCGCTATCCATTGCTTTAGTCGGCTGGGCAAGATCAGTTCCCAGTGTAGATTCAGAAATTGTCTTTAAATCGCCAATAGCCATAATTCTCCAGGGCGTTCTCCAGGGCAAAGCCGATTCAGGAAGTATAGCAGCACCCGGAATTCCTTCGGCTGACTGAGGGAAGTTAACCTTATACTCATTATCAACCGAGTTTTGGGCCAGAGATGTTCCGCAGTAGCCCCGTCCCAGATCTGCTTCAGTAAGGAGCATCCAAACTTGATCTAATTTAAATAAAGCTGGATATACCCAGCCATTTGAACTGCCGGAAGGAGTACCCACCGGAATATCCATATTGTAATGAGCCTCGTAAGAGGGATTAGTATGCTCAAAACCTGTCTGCGCATCGGCTTTAGGTTGAAGCCAGGCCCTTGTTCCAGTTAAAAACCGGAAACTCGTCAATTCTTTTGTAATTTTTTTTATGTCTTTATGCTGTTCAGGAAATTCGTATCTGAATGCTATCCCATCATCAGAGATATTAAAAATTATGTTCATCCGGCTCCCTTTGCTGGTTCGAAATTCAAAAGTTGTCTGGGTGGCTTTGTAGATGATGGAACTTTTTTTCGCATTTACCATGGTATAATTTTGGGTCACCATGGTGGGTTTAGATACTTTTGTTAATACAAGTCCTTTTGAAAAATCCTCATCCTCACGCACAAGGCCAAGTTTCGAATCGGCAAGCACCAGCTTGCCCCTATATGAAATAGTGTAATTTAATTTTTTCGGGCTACACACCAGCTCCAGGTTTTTGTTGGGGCTAAACAATTTATAATTTTCGGTTTGTGCTACGCCTACTTTGCAGCACATGACCAGGCCGATCAGACCAATTAATATTTTCATGTTTTAATTTGATTGATTGTTCTATTTAAGAGTTCGTTATTTATTATCAATATTCTTAAGCAGGCGTATATAATAAATTGCACTGGATGTATTTCCTTGTGAAGTCTGAATCCGAAGCCTGATATTTTTCTTTCCCGATAGCATTTCCCGGGGTATTGCATATTCCTCCGTTTTAAATTCAGAAGTATTCCACTTTTCTGAATTATCTACGGTCAGCAGTTTTTTATCATCAATGTAAATATCAAAAACTTTCTTTCCCCATTCAGCGCCCCAGTACTTAAGCGAAATTTTAAGCTCGGTTTCCCCTGTTGTTTCAAGCAGATAGCTAAAATATCCACCATTATTGGCCGAACGCCAGAACTGGTCTGCGAAAGTTCCTGTTTGGGAAGCACTTTGAAGAAGCTGGTGGTCCGCCTCTGGCTGTTGTTCACCTGGTGCCACAAAGTCAACTGTTCTTTTTTCAAGTAAAAGTTTTCCTTTTTCCAGAGTTTGCAGGGAATCTAAATAATTCTTGTACTGGTCCTCGTTCAGGGTCATCCAATACATCATATATCTGGAATCGTGGATTTTATAAAATGGCTCAAGCTCTAATTTAGCGGGATTAATAACCTTGAGGTTGGCAAAGCTGAATTGCATTGGTCTGTCTTTCTCTGGTACTACGCTGGAGATAACCTGATCGGCCCCGCTAGCGATCAATATAGGTGCCTGATCAACTGGCAGTTTTTCGCCACTGGCAATGTGTCCCCATCTACTCTGATCCGCTACAAGTCCTTTCAAATCCTGCGTTCCGGTTTTCGCAGCAAGCAATATCGGCCCGTGAAGGATTGCGCTATAAATCGGCAGGTTTGGTAATTGCTCCAGGCTGGTATGCATAGGCAGTTCGATTTCCACAATATCTCCTTTCTTCCAGCGTCTTTTTATTCCAACATAAGATGAGGCACCTGCATCGCTTTTTACTTCTTTATTATTGACACGTATTTTTAGCTGCCCTGGTTTTACCCATGCCGGATATCTTACCATAAAAGTAAAGTCTGCGTTCCCCTTTTCAATCTCGATTCTGGTTTTTTCCGAATCAGGAAAATTAGTTTTTTGTACGATTTTAATGCCTTTTTTCTGCCAGTCAAGCTGCGAGGCTATAAACAAGTTCAAAAAAAGCGAATCTTTACTGTGGGTATAAATTACTTGCCCCAGCTTACCATAATTTTCCATTCCACTCCCTACACAACACCACATTGCTTTGTTTGGAGCAGAATATACACGATAGTGCCTTGGCCGGGCGGGCGTAAAATAAACATAGCCACCGTGAACGGGATGTTGGGCAGACAAAATGTGGTTAAACAACGCTTTTTCATAAAAGTCCATGTATTTCCCTATCGGCTGATCACGGAAAAGTCCTTCAGAAAGTTTTAACATATTGTAGGTATTACAGCTTTCTGGCCCTTCTACATCACTGATAAAATCAGGCGCAGAAGCAGGACTTGGAAAGAACTCTCTTCTACTGTTTCCTCCTAAAGCGAGTGTGCGGTTATGGGAAACGGTTTCCCAAAAAAATAGACCTGCACGTTTATAAACATCCGTATTTGATAACTCTCCGATACGCTGGAAGCCAATGGCTTTTGGTACCTGTGTATTGGCATGTTTATTATTTAGATTATCTTCTCTGCGCGACATAGGCTCCAGCAGTTGACGATGAGAAAAGCGCATGGCAGCCTTTAAATACTTTTCATTCCCGGTAATCTCGTAAGCATCAGCAAGAACCTCATTCATTCCACCTTGCTCGGTAGTGAGCATGCTTTGCATTTGTTGATCCGATAGTTTGGTAGTTATATCCAGGCTCCAGTCACAAAAGTTTATAAATATTTTTTTGGCATCTTCATTACCTGTATATAACCAGGCATCACGAAGGCCTGCAAACATTTTATGAACATTGTACCAGGGAACCCAGGCTTTACCAAATGCTTTAAAATCACCTGTTTTGAAAGATGACCAGATCTCGGCACCGTTAGGTACGCCTCCAACATATCCAATCGCCCAGCCAGGATGGTTTGTGGCATTTGCAAGCTGGCATGCTTTGAGCACTTTGATCATATAATCCAATCTTTTCTTACATTCCTCATTTCCAGTTGCAGCATATGTCATTGACAGGGCAGAAAGGTAATGACCACCTATATGTCCATCCAAACCATCCCAGTTTTCATATGAGTTCTTTTTAGGAATCAAACCGGCCTGTTTAAGATAAGGAGCAAGCAGTTTATCTATATCGTATTCGAGCAATGTTTTTAAATTCAGATCCTGGGCATTTTTAAAGGGTCCATCTAAAAGATGAATTGAATGAAGTGGAAATTCATTGGCGTATAACCTATCCTGGCCATTTGCATTGGCAGCCCAGCTGATCATAAAACCTAAGATATAAAAAATATGCTTTCTCGTTACGGCGCTCAGATTTGGTTTACGAATCATGTGGTGTGTTATAATCATTTTATTTTTTATACAGGGTGTAGACTTTCCCTACACCTGTTTTAATATCATATAATTGAGTTTCAGGCAAATCAATAGATCCGCCAGGTGCCAGTTTAGAAACTATTGGTTTTGGCGTTTTTGTCATGAAGAAAAAAGGATTTTGATTCTCACCAGTTGCATTTTTGGCTTTAAGTTTGGATAAATTTAATTCATTAGGCACCCTGATCCGTAAATTCCCGCCCAGGTTCGATTTAATCACCAGTTTAGTGATCATGCCATTTACCCATTCCAGTTTAACAATCTCAAATCCTCCCTTTGCCCGTAAGCCACTAACATGTCCATTTAATTTCCAGACATCGGGAAGTGCAGGCAGCAGTTGAATGGCACCATTATCTGATTGCATAAGCATCTCTGCAATACCGGAGGTGCATCCAAAATTACCATCAATCTGAAAAGGCGGATGCGCATCAAATAGATTATTGTAAGTGCCACCACCCGCCCGGTTTCCACCAACGGGTGTTAACTGGTTCTGAATAAGTTTGTAGGCATGGTTTCCATCCAATAGCCTTGCCCACCAGTTCACTTTCCATCCCATGCTCCATCCTGTAGAAACATCTCCACGCTGGATGAGTGTTTTTTTGGCTGCAGCATACAATTCTGGTGTTTGGTATGGCGATATCTGAGCAGATGGGAATAAGCCATACAAATGAGACACATGCCGGTGGTTATCATTTGGATCGTCGATATCATCAATCCATTCCTGCAACTGGCCATATTGCCCGACCTGCATCGGCGGGAGCTGGCTACGCATCTTTTTCAAGGTATCAACTAAAACTTTATCTTCACCCAGAATTTCTCCCGCACGGATTACCGTACTAAAAACATCATATACAATTTGATTACTCATTGTGGTACCGGCATCAAGCGAGGAACCCTGATGCACCGGAGGAGCATTTTCGGGAGACATATCCGGATTAATGACCAAATATCCTCTTTTAGGGTCTTTAACCAGGAAATCAACATAAAACATTGCTGCTCCTTTTAAGGTTGGATAGGCTAATTTAAGAAATGCATGATCTCCGCTATAAAGGTAATGCTCCCACAGATGCTGACTGGCCCAACCTCCACCATGGCTCCATATTCCCCAGAACGCTCCATCAACAGCGCCGGTAGTCCTCCAGATATCAGTATTGTGATGCGCCATCCATCCCCTGGCCCCATACATATCATGAGCGGTCTGCCTTCCGGTTTCCCCCATTTCCTGAACCATTTTCAAGAAAGGCTCATGCAATTCGGCCAGATTTGTTTTTTCTGCTGGCCAGTAGTTCATCTCTGCGTTAATATTAATGGTATACTTGCTGTCCCATGGCGGATATAATTTATTATTCCAGATCCCCTGCAGGTTAGCAGGCTGACCACCAGGCTGAGAGCTGGAAATGAGCAGGTAGCGTCCATACTGAAAATATAAGGCTGCAAACTGCGGGTCATTAACGGAATTGAAATTCTTGAGCCTGACATCAGTAGGCACATTTTCAAAATCTGCAGCGCCCAGGGATAAATCTACCCGATCAAAATATTTGTGATATTGTAATTGATGGGCTTTTAAAATCGTCTCAAATTTTTTCGGAAATGCACGGTTTAACATTTCCCTGGCCTTTAACTTTTCATTCCCGCTGATATCTTTGTAATTGATAAAGTTTGTAGCAATAGCTAAATAGATAGTTACCACATCGGCATTTTCGACAACAATTGCACGCTCCGTGCTGGAGATTTTACCGCCAATGTTCTTAAATGAAGCGATCCCATTGAAACGGACAAGGCCTGGCACGCCTTCATGTGCAGTTGAGGTTCCGGTAATTTCAATTTGCCCTGGCACCTGCGTGTTGATTTTTGCAGAAGGCTGCAGGGAAGATAATGAAGATGTAAAGCTTAACGCACCTGGTTTACTCGAGCGAAGCTCTATCGCAATCACACCGTCGGCCAGTGAGGCCAGAACACGCCTGGTATAAACAACATCTTTTACCTTATAACTGGTGGTTGTTACCGCATTACTGATATCCAGCTCGCGGTAAAAGTCTGTGTAGGCTTCATGACCGGCAAAATCCAGGTGTAAATCTGCAACGGGTTGAAAAATCTGCCCCTGAGACTTTTTGCTTATAATAACTTTATTGGAGAGCAATTCTGCCTGCTTTTGTTTACCCTGAAAAATAAGCGCTCTAATGCGGGCCAGGGAATCTAAGGCTAAAGAATTATCATTTCTGTTAGGACTACCGCTCCATAGGGTATGCTCATTTAACTGAATAATTTCATTAACAACATTTCCATAAATCATTGCACCAAGCCGCCCATTGCCAACAGGTAGTGCGTTCTCCCAAGTTTGACCAGAAGGGGTATTATACCATAATTTTAATTTTGGTTTTTGCTGGGCAGCACCTGAGAAAACAACATTGATTAAGAGCAGCAGTAGCACAAAGTTTTTCATGGAGAAGAACAATCAAGCATTAAGGGTTGAGACTATAATTTTGGAAGGAGGGCTGATCAACAGGTTTAAATAACAGTTGACTAAACAAGTACAAATCATTCTTCCATACTTTAAAATCGTGCACACCTGGTTCGATATAATAAATATGTGGAACATTTTTATCTACCAGATACTCGTGGGTACGTTGAGAGAAGTTAAGCAATCTATCATTATCACCGCAAGAAATCCAAAGCAATTTAAGCATCGCTTTACCTTTTGCCGGATCTGGTAATAATTCTGCAGGCACCTTGGTATTTGGAGCAGAAGAAAAGCCACCAACCCAGGCAAATGTATCCAGATTGCCCAATCCAAAATTCAAGGATTGTCCCCCACCCATAGACAAGCCGGCAAGGGCACGATGCTCCCTGTCTTTAAAAACATTATAATTTTTTTCCACGTATGGAATGAGATCCTGGATCAAGTCCTTTTCAAAGTTTGCAAAGGCAGCAACTTTTTCCGGAGCCATAATATTTCCTGTGGCACGGTCATCTTTCATTGCCCTGCCGTTTGGCATCACAACCAACATGGGTTCAAGCTTGCCCGAAGCATACAGATTGTCGAAGATTACCTGAGGTTTCCCACCATTCAGCCATTCCTTTTCATCCCCACCAATGCCATGGAGCAGATATAAAACCGGGTATTTTTTAGTTTTCAGATAACCTGGCGGAAAATAAATGGTAGCTTTCCTGGTTACTCCGACTGTTTTTGACGCATATTGTATCGTATCTATTTTTCCATGGGGGATTTCTGCCTGACTAAGATCAAAACCTGAAGGAGCTACGGGAATCTGCTTTTGCGCGAAAACTGCAGTTTGAATAAAAATCAGTGTTGCTAGGATGGAGATTAATCGTTTCATTTTAATTGGTTAGAGTTGATTGGAAGGATTAATTGATTACCCGCCAGAAATTAATTATCACTACAAACTTAAGTGCATCGCACCGCACGATGATGGAACCATTGATTATATTGATGCAAAAAATGTTCAAAAATACCATTGGGCGGAACAAATCATCATTTATTTAAAAATCTTTAATGAACTTAGGCTATAGATTCTTTTAGAAAGAGACCGAACCAGAGTGTATTTTGAAAAATAATTGACCTTAAACTTCACTAAGCTAAGAAAAAATTAAAAGCTGTGCAACGTTTTTGGCAATCGATTGCACGGAAGAAACTGCAGGCTAAATATTTTTTTTATAAAACCAGGAGCTAAAAACCAAATATGAAACAGACCATTAAAAAAGAAGTGGAAAATATTGCAGATCAAATTACAAAAGCAAATTAGAAATATGATGATTTGCGATCAAAAGATACTTCAAAACAACACCGCTCTGCTATGAAAATGACTCAGACTATGCGCTGGTACGGCCCCGATGATATTGTTACACTTGACCATATTCTGCAGGCAGGCTGTGCAGGAGTGGTAACTGCTTTACATCACATCGCCGTTGGCGAAATCTGGCCAGAGGAAGAAATATTGGCCCGTAAGGCGATTATTGAATCCAGTGGACTGACCTGGGAAGTGGTCGAAAGTCTGCCGGTACATGAAGATATAAAAAAAAGACAGGGCGACTATCAGCTATGGATTGAAAATTATAAAGTCAGTTTGAAAAATCTGGCAAACTGCGGAATCAAAGTAATTACCTACAATTTCATGCCAGTGTTGGACTGGATGAGGACCGATTTAAAATTTAAAACCCGCACTGGCGCACTTGCTTTAAGATTTGAGAAAATCGCATTCATTGCTTTTGACCTTTACTTGTTAAACCGGCCTGGAGCCACCGATGACTATACGCCACAGGAATTGGAAGATGCCAAAAGCTTCTTTATTAAACTTAATCCACATGAGCAGCGAACTTTGATGAGTAATTGCCTGCAGGGCCTGCCTGGAAGCAAAGATCATTTTACTAAAGATCAGGTACTTACTTTACTGGAAGGATATAAAAACATTTCTGCGGAGATACTGAGCAATAATTTAATCAGTTTTTTGAAGGAAATCACCCCTACGGCTGATCAAAGCGGGCTACAGTTAGCCATTCATCCGGATGATCCTCCCTACCCGATTTTAGGTTTGCCAAGAATTATGAGTACGGAAGCACATGCGCATAAAATATTAAAAGCTGTGCCTGCGCCGTCCAATGGAATCTGTTTTTGTAGTGGTTCTTTTGGTGCTCGGCCAGATAATGACTTAAAGGGAATGATTGAAAGGTTGGGAAACAAAATATATTTTCTACACCTGAGGAGTGTTCAACGAGAGGATAATGGCAATTTTTATGAGGCCAATCACCTGGAAGGAAATGCAGATATGAGTGTTTTGGTCACTGCAATCGTAAAACTCATGCGCGCAGAGGATAGATCTATCCATATGCGACCTGATCATGGCCACCAGATGCTTGATGATCTGGATAAAAGCCCTTATCCTGGCTATTCTGCCATAGGAAGGCTGAAAGGACTTGCCGAACTACGGGGACTCGAATTGGGGATCAGCGAAACTTTAAAAACAGAAAACTTACATCATTAAATACATGCATCAATTTTTAGTTCGAGATTAAATATAAAAATCAACAAAAACTTGAGCATATTTCTTCAATAGCCAAATATACAATTATGAAAAAAATCCTTTATTTATTCTTGCTATGCTTCACCTCACAAGCATTTGCACAAATAAAATTTACAAATCCAATTCTCGCTGGTTTTTATCCAGATCCAAGTATCACTAAAGTAGGTACGGACTATTACCTGGTTAATTCTACTTTTTCCTATTTTCCGGGCATCCCCGTTTTTCACAGCAAGGATTTAAAAAACTGGAAACAGATTGGAAATGTAATTGAGCGAAATACGCAGATGACTTTCCTGGGCGATGGAACCTCTCGTGGTTTGTTCGCGCCTTCTATTAATTACCATAAAGGAACCTTTTATATGACTTGTACAAATATAGACAAGGGTGGAAATTTTGTTATGACTGCTAAAAATCCTGCTGGCCCATGGAGTGATCCTGTATGGCTTCGCGAAGTAAAAGGAATCGATCCATCTTTATTTTTCGATCAGAATAAAGCCTATATCGTTTACAATAGTGATGCTCCGGACAATAAACCACTTTACAGTGGTCACCGTACCATCCGGACGTATGAATTCGATCCTGTAACACTCAAAGTTAGCGGAGAAGAACATTTGCTTGTAAACGGCGGAGTGGACATTTCTAAAAAACCGGTATGGATTGAGGGACCACACATTTTTAAACGCGAAGACTGGTATTACATATGTGCTGCCGAAGGTGGGACAAGTGTAAATCATTCTCAGGTTATCCTTAGAAGTCGCTCTGCTACCGGCCCTTATGTTCCATATGAAAACAATCCGATCTTAACCCAACGGGATTTGGATCCAAACCGTGCGAATCCGATAACCTCTACAGGCCACGCAGAACTGGTGGAAGGACCTGATGGAAAAACTTACGCTATTTTTCTTGCCGTACGCCCATATGAAGGAAATTTTTACAATACCGGAAGAGAAACCTTTATTGCACCGGTTAAATGGACAAATGGATGGCCTGTAATTAATCCTGATTTCAAGGAAGTGCAATATCACTATTCTGCAGATTATAAAGAAATCAAGCAGGCAGGCGCGCCACCACAAAGTGGAAACTTTTCTTATAGGACTACATTTGATAAAAAACTAGACCAATCTTTACTCTTCTTAAGGAAAAACGACAGTTCATGGTATAGCTTAAGCAAGAAAAATGGACTTACGATGAAACTTAAGCCTGAAACCTGTATGGAGAAAACCAATCCGGCATTTCTTGGAAAACGTCAGCAGCATATGTTCTGTACAGCCAGCACAGCGCTTCAATTCACTCCGAAATCCGAAAATGAGAAAGCAGGATTAATGATTTTTCAGGGAGAATTTAATTTTTATTTCATGTGCAAATCCATTAAAGAAAATAAGACGGTTATTCAGCTTTTTAAAGGTGATAAAAAGGCCGGAAATATGGTATTGATTACTGAATTACCTCTTTCAAATCCATCGGCAGATATACAGCTAGAAATTAAAGCCAAGGGAGGTTTATATGATTTTAAATATAAACAGGGGAACGAAGGCTGGCTTACTTTAAAAAGCGATGTTGACGGTAAATATTTAAGCACACAAGCTGCCGGCGGATTTATCGGATCGCTGTTCGCCATGTACGCAACGTCTTCCGGCCAGCAGAGCGACAATACAGCAAGCTTTAAGTGGTTGGATTATAGCGGTAACGATAAAATTTATAGCGCTAAATAACAGGTAACTCTAAGTCTTTTAATTAGTTTAAAGGCCCTCCTCTCAATCCGGTAGTTATCGGATCGAGAGGAGGGCCTTTCTAATTGTCATCCTGAGCGGTAATTTATGGAATAAAATTAATAGGAGAGACAGGAAATTTAAGAGAAAATATCGTCATTTCGACTGAAGCTTACCGATTCTTCACCGGTAGCGTAATGGAGAAATCTTTAAACTTTAGGCAACATAGTCCAAAGATCTCTCCACTCCGCGTTGCTCCGGTCGAGATGACGATTTTTCTATTGGAATCTGTTTATGATAACATAATCGAAGGACCTTCGATAATACGATATAGAACATTTTGATAATCGTCAGGCTCAGCACGAGCTGAGCCTGACGAGAAAAAATTCAACTCAATTCTTACTTGTTAACTTAATCATGATAAGTTATGTAAGTAATCCATCTTTGCCTTAATCCTTATTGGGTTTTATCAACTCAATTGTACCATCTTTAAGGTGATGAAGTTCGGTTACTTTTACATTTCTTAAATGTGTTTTTCCCGAGAGCTGGGTATCATGATAAAAGATATACCAATTACCTTTGATTTCAACAATGGAATGATGAGTAGTCCAGCCCTCAACAGGAGTCATGAAAGTGCCCTGATATTTAAAGGGTCCCCATGGACTATCCGATATCGCCGATGCCAGAAAATGAGTGTCACCTGTTGAATAAGTAAAATAATACTTCCCATTATATTTGTGCATCCAGGCGCCTTCAAAGAATCTACACTCATGATCCTTGGTAAGAAGAGGTTTGCCTTGCTGATCTAAAATGACCACATCTTTTACTTTCCCATCAAAAGCAGTCATATCCTTGCTTAGTTTTACAACTTTTGCACTCAAAGCAGGTTCGTTTTCCTTTTCGGAATCGGTTTTAGAACCGTTCGGATCATATTTTCCGTCTTTCCAGCGTTGAAGCTGTCCGCCCCAGATCCCACCAAAATACATGTAACTGTTGCCGTCAGTATCAGTAAAAACCGCAGGATCAATACTAAAACTGCCTTCAATTGGCTCTTTAGCTGCTTTGAATGGTCCAGCTGGGTCCTTGGAAGTTGCTACCCCTATCCTGAAGACATCATTTTTATCCTTCACAGGAAAATAGAGATAGTACGTACCATTTTTATAGGCAGCATCCGGTGCCCATAATTGCCGGCCCGCCCAAGGAATATCACTTACGGAGAGTGCAGTATCATGAATAGTAACCTTGCCTCCTATACTGTCCATACTCAGGATCCGATAATCCTTCATATCAAAATGATCACCGTTATCATTTTCCTTTATGCCCGATTCAACATCGTGCGACGGATAGATGTAAATTTTCCCGTTAAACACATGTGCAGAAGGATCTGCAGTATAAATTTCCTTCACCAGCGGTTCAGAAAGGTAGTGTTTTGCTTTGTTTTTTGAAGCTTCATTTTTTTCTGAGTGCTTGCTTCTTTCCTGGCACGAACTCCCTAAAGCAACAATCAGGGCAATTGCCAAAGCAGATTGGCTCTTAATTTTTAGATTCATTTTTATTCATTTTTGGTTAAATACGATTACAGAGAATTTATTCCATCCGTGGGGCAACATCATTTACTAGCTTTAAAATCCTATCGAATTGCCTCCGTCTACAGGCAATACTACACCAGTTACATAAGAAGAACTTTCCGAACATAAATAATAAACTGCTTCAGCCACATCTTGGGGTTCTCCCATCTGCCCCATGGGGGTTCTTGAAATCACTTTTTGCTTTCGCTCGGGATCGGCGTCCAGCGCTTTTGAAGACATCGCTGTTTTTATAAATCCAGGCGCCACGCAGTTCACGCGAATTCCAAGTGGCGAAAGTTCAGTGGCCATTGCCCTCGTCATACCTTCTATTCCGGTTTTGGCGGCAGAATAGGCAATTACTTTGGGGATTCCATATTGGGCAGCCATTGAGCTGATATTAACAATAGCGCCATGCTGAGCAATAATCATTTTTTTAACCACTTCCCTGCTTATAGAAAATACAGATTGAAGATTAGTCTGCAAAACGGTTGCAAATTCTTCATCAGTCACCTCTACAAAAGCTTTTTTCATGTTTATTCCGGCATTGTTTACCAAAACATCTATCCTCAAATATTTGGCGTAGATATTTTCAATCAAATTGGGTATTTCATCAGGTTTTGAAAGATCACATACGAAATAGGAAGCACCTGCACCTAAATCTGCTGCTGCGGCTTTTAAACTATCTTCATTTCTGCCCACCATCACCACATGCATTCCTTTATCAACCAGTAACCTCGAAATTGCCAGCCCCAGTCCGGATGCACCACCAGTTACGATGGCAACTTTTATTGACACTGCTTCCATTTGCTTTAATTATTTTAATATTCTAATTATGTGTTGTTTTCTTGATAACAAACTTATTATTGATGAACAGCAATTCTCAATCTTTTGAAATACATCATTTCATCTTTAATGTTCATTTATTTGGTTAAAATTTTGCTGCAATTTTTCGGATAAACAGATTCGAAAACTATAGGCGAGGCAAAGGATAAAACTATGTTAAAAGAAGAATTTAGTATAGAAACTTTGAATAATATGATAGCAGAAATGTTGATTATAAACTTAAAAAACAGGTATAACTCCCGCTTTTTTTAATGTTTCAGCTTATAAGCTCTTATTTAATTGCCTAAATTAGTTATCGCAGATATCAGGCTGGCCAATAAATTTTGCCCATATGAGCTTTTTTTATGATGAAAAATGCTACTCCTAATCTTTAGCATTTAATATTTTAGCTTAAGATTAAAAAATGGAAATTAACATGAAACAAATCATTACAATGGGACTAAGATATTCGATAAAAACCATGGGCACCAACCTGAATGACGTTGCTCTGAAATTTATCAAACCTAAAGCCTACGGCAGACTCTTAGGAATTGCCTTGTTGCTGGTATCTTTGTTGTGCAATAGCGAAAACTCATATGCTCAGAACCCTAAATTATATGTTTTCCTAAGCTTCGGTCAATCTAATATGGAAGGAAATGCGCCTTTTGAACATCAGGATACAACAGTAAGCAATAGATTCAGCGTGCTCCAGGCAGTTGACTGTCCGGAGTTAGGCAGAAAGAAAGGAAATTGGTACACTGCGAAACCACCTTTATGCCGATGCAAAACCGGCTTAACACCAATGGACTATTTCGGAAGAACACTCCTGGATTCACTGCCCAAAGATGTGCGCATTGGGGTGATTAATGTAGCAGTTGGTGGTTGCAAAATTGAGTTGTTTGATAAAGATAATTATCAAACCTATACGGCCACTGCGCCAGATTGGATGAAGTCAGCCTTAAACGAATACGGAGGAAATCCATACGGCCGTTTGGTGGAGTTAGCCAAAGTTGCCCAGCAATCCGGGGTTATCAAAGGTATTCTGATACACCAGGGTGAATCCAACACCGGCGATCAGGAATGGCCAAAAAAAGTGAAAGGGGTTTATGAGCATCTCATCAGGGATTTGAATTTAAATCCAGCAACTACACCTCTCCTTGCTGGCGAGGTAGTTCATGCAGATCAGGGAGGGGTATGCGCTTCGATGAATAAAATTATTGCAACCTTACCAACAACAATTCCCAACGCACACGTCATATCATCGGCTGGCTGTACCGCTGCGGCAGATCACTTACATTTCAATGCACAGGGCTATCGCATGCTTGGCGAGCGTTATGCTAAAACGATGCTTTCCCTGTTAAAATAATACTAAAAAAATGCAGAAAAAAATATTTGGAATATCAATTTTGACGGGCCTGCTGTCAGTATTGGCAAGTTTTGCCCAGAATCCGATCGTTCAGACCTATTATACAGCTGATCCTGCACCAATGGTACACAATGGAACCGTTTATCTATATACTTCTCATGATGAAGATGTTACAATAAAAAACTTTTTCACCATGAACGATTGGCGGTGTTATTCTTCAAAAGATATGGTTAACTGGACTGACCATGGAGCCATTTTATCCTATAAAGATTTTAGCTGGTCGCGCGGTGATGCATGGGCAGGCCAATGCATCTTCAGAAATGGAAAATTCTATTACTACTTACCAGTAAACCAAAAGAATGGAGGAAACGCGATTGGTGTTGCCATCTCAGACAAACCAACCACAGGCTTTAAGGATGCATTAGGCAAACCCTTACTTTCAGGCTTTGGCTACATTGACCCCAGTGTTTATATTGATGATGACGGACAGGCTTATCTATACTGGGGCAATCCCCAATTATATTATGTAAAACTGAATAAGGATATGATCTCTTACGATGAAAAAGTTGGGATCGTCAAAGTGCCGCTTACCAGGCAGGGTTTTAGTGCGAGGAAAAAAGATCCGGAAAAAAGACCATCAGAATATGAGGAAGGTCCATGGTTCTTTAAACGAAAAAGCAAATATTACCTGCTTTATCCGGCCGGCGGCGTTCCGGAACATTTGGCTTATTCTACCAGCAAAGGTCCAACAGGGCCGTGGATATATGGGGATACGATTATGAAAGTGATCGAAGATAGTGGTGCATTCACCAATCACCCTGGTTACATCGATTTCAAAGGTCAGTCTTATTTATTTTATCATGACGGGGCTTTACCTGGTGGCGGAGGCTTCAAACGTTCGGTTTGTATCGAACCATTCAGTTTTAACCCAGATGGATCAATTCCCAGAATTAACCGCACCAAATCAGGTGTACTGAAAAGCGCGGCAAACCTGAATCCTTTTAGCCGTGTTGAAGCTGAAACCATCGCATGGTCAGCAGGTGTAAAAACTACTCAAGACAGCTTAAAAGGGGCTATTTATGTATCCAACATTGACAATGGGGATTACATCAAAATCCGCAGTGTAGATTTTGGCAAAGGCGCAACTCAGTTCGAAGCCACTGTGTCCGCACTATCCTCAAAAGGAAATATAGAACTTCGGACAGACAGCCTGAGCGGTAAGCTGCTGGGAAACCTGGAGGTAAAATCAACTAAAAATGCCCAAGACTGGAAAACCCAGCGCTGTAAAATCAGCCAGGTCAAAGGCATACACGATCTTTATCTGGTATTCAAAGGTGAAGGTAACAACCTCTTTAATTTTGACTCCTGGCGTTTGGTCCGTTAATAATAAGAGCCTGTTTAAAATTAATCCGTATGTTAGTCTGAGCGTAGTTGAAAACCATTTCAGCGCATTAATACAAGTAATCCATTAAGCTCAGCTTGAAAGCAAATATTACGGGATATTTGCTAAAAAAATTTAAACAGGCTCTAAGTTATTTTCAAACACCTCAAAATCGTCAACCTAGATAACAGGCTTCAACGAAGCTAAGCTAAAATTTTTCAACACATTTCCAATGCTTTGATTGGACAACACCGATTCTGTTCAACCACGGTACAGCAGAAAAAAATCATGCAAAAAAACAATAAACGTTATCATAACATTTAAAAAAAATGCCTAATTTTCGGTTTCAAAACTGATCAGATAAATCTAAACCAAATAAGCTTATTCCATTGTGATGAATATCCCGAAATTACGATACAAATCTTTAGCTATGAATTATTTTAAAGGCATTTTACTGATGATGGCATTGGTTGCCAGCCATGCTCTATCCTTTGCTCAAAATATGGACATTACAAGTCCAGATCAGAAATTGACGGTTAAGTTATATTTAGATGAGGGTAAACTTTATTATAATGTAGTATTACAGGATAAAGAAATGATTGAACGATCTCCTTTGGGCCTTCGTGGAGGCCAGATGGATTTATCATCAGGTCTCAAGCTAATTGGCAAACAATCACAACAAATCGATGAGCATTACAATGAACCAAAAATCAAGATCAGTAGTGTAAGCTATAAAGCGAATGAACTCATCTGTAAGTTTGAGAATGCCGCAAAGAATCAGCTTGAAGTAACATTCCGTGTAAGCAATAACAATATTGCCTTTAGATATCTTGTTCCGCAGACCAGTGAAACTGCAAACTTTATAATTGAAGAAGAATTGAGCGGATACAAATTTCCTGCAAACACCACTACTTTTTTAACCCCACAGGCCACCCCCATGATTGGCTGGATGAAAACCAAACCCAGCTACGAAGAGGAATATATACCCGACCAGGCAATGGGTGTCCCTTCAAAATATGGTGTAGGTTATACTTTTCCTGCCCTTTTCCATCTTGGCGATAAAGGATGGGTACTGCTATCCGAAACAGGAGTTAACTCACTATACTGCGGATCAAAATTGAGTGAAGGAACCAAAGACGGCAATTACAAAATAGCTTTTCCTGAACCTGGTGAAAACAATGGAATGGGACGTGCAAATCCAACTATTCCGCTCCCGGGCTACACCCCTTGGCGCACCATCACCGTTGGCACTACCCTAAAGCCCATTACGGAAACAACCATTCCCTTCGATGTTGTTAAACCACAGTACCAAGCCTCAAAACAATACACTTTCGGACGCTCAACCTGGAGCTGGCTGTTGTGGCTAGACGCCAGTATTAAATATGATGACCAAAAAACGTTTATCGATCTGGCTGCTTCAATGGGTTATGAATTTGCCCTGATTGATGGTGGATGGGAAAAAAATATCGGCTATAAAAAAATCGAGGAATTGATCGCTTATGCTAAAACCAAAGGTGTCGGCATATGCCTCTGGTACAATTCCAACGGATTCTGGAATGATGCCCCTCAGGACCCTAAAGGCCGGATGAACACGGCTTCGGCAAGAAAGCAGGAAATGGCTTGGATGCAGCGAATGGGTGTTAAAGGCATTAAGGTTGATTTCTTTGGTGGCGATAAGCAGGAAACGATGAAGCTATATGAAGACATCCTGTCTGACGCCAATACCTTTGGATTAACAGTAATTTTCCATGGCTGCACAATACCTAGAGGCTGGGAACGTATGTATCCCAATTATGTGGGGAGTGAGGCGGTATTAGCATCAGAGAATCTGATATTTGGGCAACACGCGAATGATATGGAAGCATTTAATGCCAGCTTACACCCTTTCATTCGCAATACTGTAGGCTCAATGGAATTCGGACCTGTACTCTTAAACAAGCGTCACAATAAGAAAAATGATGGTGGCACCATCAGAAAAACTACTGAAACCTTTCAGATTGCAACTGCGGTACTTTTCCAGAGCCCGGTACAAAACTTCGGCATCACGCCAAATAACCTTACGGATGTTGCCCCTCATGTGATTGATTTTATGAAAAAAGTACCTACCACCTGGGATAATACTGTTTTTCTTGACGGATATCCTGGAAAATATTGTGTACTGGCACGCCGCCATGGCGATACCTGGTATATTGCAGCCATAAACGCTGAAACTACGCAGAAAACAATCGACATTTCGCTTCCGATGTTATCGGGTACGAACGTTACCTTATACGCAGATGCGGACGACCGTTCGCCTCAAATAAAACTGCTGAAATTAAACAAGGCAAAACAATTCCAACTAAAACTTTTACCAGGCGGAGCAAATGTAATCGTGGCAAAATAAAATAGCTTTGCAGGAGGGGATGGTTATAAAAATGGGATTGAAGCTATTATTAATAATTTTATTATATAGCACAGTGTTGGTTGCGCAAACCGATCAGGCCAAGTTTTTATCTCTTGAGGAAGGTCCTTCTACAGCTATCAATGACAGATTTAAAAACTCTGTCGCCCTCTCGACTGTAGCGCAGTCCCAAAGTTTAGGGAGAGATATCTTTATAAAGTTATAGATCAAATTTAAAAGATTTTGCTTCGCAGCGCCTTCTGGTTCTCCACTACGGTCGAAAGGACGATTTAGCTAATCCGTTATCTAACCCCTTTGTTTTTGTAAAAAACTGAGCTCTACCATTGACAGATATTTAAGAAATGTCGTCATTGTTAGCATGAAAGATTGCTTCCAAAAGTTCCAGGCCAGGCTGTCGGCTGAAAAAGCCTCAGGAATCACCATCTCTCTCCGCCGATTCTGCAGCACACTTGCTTAATTATTCTCTGAAGAATGGCCCCAACCTATCCCAATCTTTCTAAAGAGAATTGTATTCAAAAATAAGTTATAGCAAATCTAACACGTACGACAATATTTTTTTATCGGATTTCGAAAAGCTTAGCCCTTTTAGGAGTATGTTTTTATGTAACAAACTTGAAACATTTGTATACCGAGGCTGTTATTCCTCCAATAAAAAAAATAAACAAGATGAATAATAATTTTACAAAATCTACGATGTTGATCGCTTTAGTAAGCCTATCAACTCAACTGTTTGCCCAGGAAACGCCAACAACTTCAGAAAGGTTCGGCAAACAATCTTTAAGAACATGGAGTGTTGGTGCCCATGGAGGTATACTAAGCCAGAATACATTTTTAGGTGGCGGGAGTGTTAAAGCCAGAGAATTTAAAAGTATTGGATACGGTGCCTTTATTAAAAAGCAAATTTTGCCAGCATTAGGATTACAGGCCGATTTTCTTCGTGGAGAGATCAGAACCTTAAATAACAGCAGCACGATTGAGCAAGTAAATAGCATCAACTGGTCTGGTTCCCTAACAGCAGTATTAAATATTGCCAACTTTAGTCTAAATACACAAAATGCGGTACTGATCCCTTACATTAAAGCGGGTGCCGGATACATGTCATCAGATTCAAAATTAGCTAACGTTGATGTGTTTACCGAAAGAGAAGGATGGTATATCCCAACAGGAGTTGGATTTAAATTGGGCGTAGCCAAAGGAATCAATATTGATTTAGGTTACGATATTAATTTCATCAAATCTTCTACTACCGTTAAAAATGCATATAACGAAAGTAGATTCTCTTATGCGCATGCAGGATTGGAATTTGCACTTGGAAACAAAGAAAATTCTCAATTACAGAACTACAGTGCAGTTGCAGACCTGAGAAAACAAAGTGCTGAAGAAAGTGCCGAACTAAGAAGAGCATTATCTACCGCTGAGCAAAATGCCGCCAGAGATCGGGAACAATATGCCAAAGACTTAGGTGATGATGATAATGATGGTGTGGCAAACAAGTTTGATAAATGCCCGGGAACTGCAGCTGCAACCGTTGTAGATGGATCAGGATGCCCAATAGCTGTTACGCAAACGGTTATTAAAGAAACCACTGTTGTAACCGAAGCCGATCGTAAAATTGTAAGAGATGCCATTTCAAATCTTGAATTTGATTTAGGTAAATCGACCATCCGCGCTAAATCTTATACTACATTAAACCGTGTTGCAGCATTGTTAATCGAGAAAAACTTTAGCTTGAAGTTAGCTGGTCACACCGATAATACTGGTGGAAGAGAATTAAACCTGCGCTTATCAAAAGAAAGAGCCGAATCGGTAAAAACTTATCTGGTTTCACAAGGTGCAAATGCATCCAGAATAGAGGCAACAGGTTATGGACCAGATCAACCTATATCAACTAATAAAACTGCGGCAGGTCGTCAGGAAAACCGTCGCGTAGAATTCACATTATATTAATCCTTATCAATTATCTATCATGAAAAAATTTTTAGCAACAGTAATCATTTCTGCAACAACTATTCTTGCGGCAAATGCCCAGATTCAAAAAGGTAACGTAATGGTTGGTGGAAACCTAACCAACATTAACCTTGGATTGGATGATCCAAAAATATTCAGTGTAGACATTACCCCAAAAGCAGCCTGGTTTATTCAGGATAATGTTGCAGTAGGTGGGTATGTAAATTTCGGTTTAAAAACGGCCAAAAATTCAAATACTACAACCAGTTACGGAGTAGGTGCCTTGGGCCGTTATTATACCGGAAAAGACGTTGAAGTGCTGCGCCATGGACGTTTATTTGCAGAAGCTGCTGTTGGTATTGGTGGGGTTAATGTGAGTAATGTTGGTGGTAATACAAACGGATTAAACTTAAGCGTTGGTCCAGGTTTTGCCTATTTTATTACACCAAATATTGGTCTTGAGACTTTGTTAAAATACAATGGCCTGGTTGGTTTTGGAAGCGCAACAACCCAAAACAACCTAAACCTGTCTTTCGGATTTCAGATCTATTTGCCAGGACAAAGAACGGCAAACAAAGTTAAAAGAGACGTTGCCAATTAATTTTACAAATCAGAAGCTGCTTCCCATCAGAAAGCAGCTTCTTTTTTAAAGTAGCCAATCGTTGGCTTCAGCCCTTCTAAATTCACGATACACTCTTTTCTATAAAAAGATATAACAAAATCATCTAAGCAATGACCACAGGAAAAAAAATCGGAACCGTTGCAGCAATAGCCGGCACTTTGCTGGTTATCGGCTTGATTTATTACAATTACTTTTTCGTTTTTGGTGAAGGGGTAAAAGCCGGGGAGCTGAATTACATCGTAAAAAAGGATATATTTTCAAAACGAATGAGGGAAAACTAATCCAAAGCGGAGTCCGTTCCAGACAAACTGGTACGCTGGAGAACAATGAATTTGAATTTTCTGTATCTGATGAAAGTATAGCAAAACAGATGATGGGAAACAGTGGTAAGTTTTATGAACTGCATTACAAAGAATACAATAAAAGCCTGCCTTGGAGAGGATTTAGCAGGTACGTTGTAGATAGCGTATATGCTGCAAAGGATAGGATATTCCGAATAGATAAGGTATAGCCCGGTGCTTTTTGTAACCAAAAATTAAGGACACGAATAGCTAAAAAAAATTAACAGAATATTAAATCACAAATACTAAAATAATGGACAAATTAGAATTAAAAGGCGCCTGGAATGAGCTAAAAGGAAAAGTTAAACAGGCTTACGCAGATCTAACCGAAGACGATCTAAAGTATGAGGAGGGAAAAGATGATGAACTTTATGGCAAACTGCAACAAAAAACAGGCAAAACCCGTGAACAGGTTGTTGATTGGTTAAAATCTTTGTAACTAAATATCTACAGGCTTCTAAAATAATATTAGGAGCCTGTTTTATTATATGAAAAGCTGTATCTTGGTAAATCAGAGCAGTAGAATGTTTTCACATACCCAGATTGAGGTAAAATCTTGCTACGACCTGCAAAAAAACACTAAGAATTTTATTTTCAAATGCGCTAGCTTCGGATGGTTCAAAATATAACCGAAAAGCTGTACTGCTCAGCTGATTTACTATTTTGAATAGTCAGCTTTATATAATGAACACAAAATCCTTAAATAACCAGATAGGCATGAAGAATAAAATAAATCAGTTACTCCTATTTTGCACATTTTTAATCTCATTGGCATTCAATACGTTTGCGCAAAAGAAAGATTATCCGATCAAGCCCGTGGCGTTTACAAAGGTTCATGTTGAGGATAACTTTTGGCAACCAAAAATGGAGATCAATGCACAAGTAACTATCCCCTATGTAATTGCACAATGTAAAGCAAATGGCAGAATGGATAATTTTCTGAGGGCAGGAAAAAAAATGAGTGGAGATAAGATGAGTGAATTTCCGTTTGATGATACCGATGTATACAAAGCAATTGAGGGCGCATCCTATTCGATTCAGAATAAAGCAAATCCAAAGCTTGAAGCTTATATTGATACGCTTATCAGCATCATTGGCGGTGCACAAGAACCCGATGGATATTTATTTACTTTCAGAACGGTTAATGCAAAAAAACCACACGAATGGATCGGCGCTAAACGTTGGGAGAAAGAAGAGGTATTAAGTCACGAGCTTTATAATGCAGGACACCTTTACGAGGCTGCTGTGGCCCATTATCAGGCAACCGGTAAAAAAACACTATTAAACATTGCCATTAGAAATGCAAACCTTTTGGTAAAAACCTTCGGTCCCGGAAAAATAGAAGAATACCCGGGCCACCAGATTGTAGAAATCGGGCTATCCAAAATGTACCGGGTTACCGGCAATCAAAAATATCTGGACCTTGCAAAGTTTTTCCTGGACGTGAGGGGTCCGAAAGGCGATGAATATAATCAGGCACATGAAAAAGTTACCGATCAGCATACAGCTGTTGGCCATGCCGTGAGAGCAGCTTATATGTATACGGGAATGGCAGATATTGCTGCGCTAACCGGAGATACAAAATACCTGTCTGCTATTGACGATATTTGGGGAGACGTAGTAAATAAAAAATTATATATTACCGGTGGTATTGGTGCTACAGGAGCTGGTGAGGCTTTCGGAGAAGCTTACCAATTACCAAATATGTCCGCTTATGCGGAAACCTGCGCCGCCATTGGAAATGTTTACTGGAATGAAAGAATGTTCCTGTTGCATGGGGATTCTAAATACGTTGACGTATTGGAAAGAACTTTATATAATGGATTATTATCTGGCGTTTCGTTAAGTGGCGATCGTTTCTTTTATCCAAACCCATTGGCATCCATGTTTCAACATCAGCGGAGCGCATGGATCAGTTGTGCATGTTGCATTAGTAATATGGCCCGCTTTTTACCTTCTCTGCCTGGTTATGTATATGCCCAGAATAAAAACGACCTGTATGTGAACCTGTTTATGGGCAACACAAGTAAAATTGCCCTTGCCACTACAAAGGTAGAAATCACACAAACCACAGATTATCCCTGGAAAGGAGATGTAACCATCAATATCGACCCGGAAAAAACATCTGTTTTTACGCTGAAAATCCGGATTCCGGGTTGGGCAGCTCAAGAGGTATCGCCAGGAAGTCTTTATTCATTTATGGATAAAAAAACAACTCCCGTAAAGATTTCAATAAATGGGGAGAACACTTCGTTTATTACAGAAAAAGGCTATGCTGTTTTAACAAGAAAATGGAAAAAAGGGGATAAAATTTTCTTAAATCTACCAATGGAAACCGATAAAGTGATCGCTAACAAAAATGTTAAAGAAGATGCTTCACGTTTTGTACTGCAACGCGGGCCTGTTGTTTATTGCCTTGAAGGCCCAGACAACAAAGACAGCCTGGTACAGAATATTATGATCGGTAAAAATGCAGTTGCCTTTTCCCATTACGAACAAAACCTTCTTGATGGTGTAGGCGTAATCGATATTAAAGGCCAAAGCACAAAACGGCAAATAAAAAGCGACAGCCTTTTGGTAACCGCTCAGGATGTTAAGGCTATTCCATATTACGCCTGGGCGAACAGGGGGCCAAGTGAAATGACAGTATGGATACCTTATGAGCAATCAGCAGCCACACCAAGGCCTGCACCAACCATAGCAAGCAGAAGTCGGGTATCAGGATCGTTAAAAAACAAAAGAATGTTCTCGGCAATCAAGGATCAGTACGAGCCTGCCGATTCAAAAGACACGAATTTCCCCTACCTGCACTGGTGGCCTGCAAAAAACACCAACGAATTTCTACAATATGATTTCGAATCAGAGCAGACTGTTAGTGAATCTAAAGTTTACTGGTATGATGATGGTCCCTGGGGCGGTTGTAGAATTCCAGCTGCTTACAGGCTGCTCTACAAGAAAGGCGAACTATGGATCCCTGTAGAATCGATATCTCCTTATGAGATCAGTAAGGATAAATGGAATGTTGTAAAATTCAAACCGGTAAGTACCTCTGCTTTAAGGATGGAAATAAAGCTTCCCACAGAACAAGCAACAGGTGTGCATGAATGGGCAGTAGAATAATCAATAAAAATCCAAAAAACTCCCTATTTCTTTGATGGAATAGGGAGTTTTTTTTTGGAACTACTTTTAATAATATCTGGTGTCAGTAAATAATTGAAAAGCCTAAGAGCATGTTTGAAAATTTAAATAAACAACCCCGAGGCAAGCCTAGAGGTATTTGGAATAAAGTTAATTCGTATGTCAGTCTGAGCGTAGTCGAAGACCATTTCAACGCCTTAATAAAAGCAATCCATTACGCTACTATTTATAGCCTCCAAAAAAAGTTCGTCATTGCGAAGAGGAACGACAGCTTGTCCCGAACATTCATGGAAGCAATCTATCATACTAGTGATTATTGCTATAAAGATTGCTTCGTCGGCTGAAAAAGTCTTCCCGCAAAGGCGATCCCTCAGAGAGATTTATTTTCCTTTAAACTGGTTAAAAAACGATTCAAATAAGGTAAAATATTCATTACAATCAAATCATTAATGGGTAAATTTATAAACGTTATAACAACGTTTAAACTAACCGATAAACTAATGAAATTAAATCTTACTTTAGGGCGGAGTAAGTTCTTGGGCATCATCATATTCCTCATGATACCCTTTTTCAGCTTCGCACAAACGAAAGTTACCGGAACAGTAACTGACGGAAAAAATCAGCCTTTACCCGGGGCATCTATCAAACAAAAGGGCACAACAAATGGTACCTCTTCGGATACCAAGGGAAACTTCTCATTGACCTTAAAAGAAGGCTCTTCAATATTGACGGTAAGCATTGTTGGCTATAAATCAAAAGAAATTTCTGCTGCAGGCCAAACAAGCATCAATGTTGAACTTGTGGAAGATAATAACTCTTTGAATGAGGTGGTTGCCATAGGTTATCAGAATATCCAGAGAAAAAAAACAGCTGGAGCGATATCTTCTGTAAAAGGAAAAGATTTTGAAAATACGCCATATTCTACCTTTGATGCTATGCTGCAGGGAAGGGTTGCGGGCCTAACGGTCTTAAGTACTTCGGGCGAACCCGGAGGAAACAACATCGTTAACATCCGTGGAGCAAGTAACGTAAATTTAGGTCAAAGCAGTTCGCCCTTATACGTTATCGATGGTGTAATTTATGATGTCAATGATATTGGGTCAGCCTATGGAAGCAGTCCCTTACAGGCAATAAACCCCAACGACATCGAATCTGTTGATGTACTTAAGGATGCATCTGCTTCAGCCGTTTATGGTGCCAGGGCGGCAAACGGGGTTATCATTGTAAAAACCAAGCGTGCAGCTATTGGCGCCCCACCGCAGATCAGAATATCAAGCTATTTTGGTATTGCCAACAAACCGGCGCTGAAACCCATCCAGACCGGTACTGCAGAGAGAAGGCTGAAAATGGATTTACTCTATGGGGGCAATGCATCATATACTCAGCTTAAAAATCTGAATATGATGTTAACCGATAGTTTAAATACTGCATTCAATAACAATACAGACTGGCAAGGGTTATTTCTCCAAACGGGAAATATCAGCAATATTGACGCAAGCATAGCGGGGGCAACGGATAAATATTCCTATAGATTCTCTTTCAACCGATACTTTGAGGAAGGGGTAATGAAAGGTTATGATATCAACAGGGTTACTCCTAGCCTGTTCTTCCAGGTATCCCCTACAGAAAAATTGCTGATCCAAACCAATCTCTTTGTTGGCCTCACCAAAGCCAAGCATGGCCAAGGTGACCAAAACAAATACCCCTTCACTACCTGGGGTTTTCCATCATCTTTTTGGAGCATCGGCCCCACTGAACAGGCACTATATACTGGCAGATATGATGAACTTAGGGACGATGACAAAACCACCAGTTTGAACGGTAACACAATGGCCCAATATACCATTATACCTGGTTTAAACTTAAAAAGCACTATATCGTATAATGTAAACAACAATACAAGAAGCTATTTTAAACCAAACCTTTTAAGTTCCAGCGGCCAGAATGAAGCTTACGGATACATCTATCAAACCAACCGTTGGGAATTGGAGAACACATTAAACTACTATAAGTCATTGAAGAGTGGGCATAATTTCAACATCGTCCTGCTACAAGGAATGGAGAAAAATATACTCAACAATACCTATAGCTCCAGTATAGGAAATTCGGATGCAGTAAAAACTGTTACAGGAATTGCAGCAGGCCCAAATTTGTTTGTCAGTAACGATATCCAGGAACGCTCGCGTTTATCATGGATGGGAAGTTTTGTTTATGATTACAAAGGGAAATACCTTTTCCAGGCTGTATACCGTGCAGATGCCTCTTCAAGATATAGTGCTGACAGCCGTTGGGGCTCATTCCCTTCAGTATCAGCAGGCTGGAATGCATCTGAAGAAAGCTTTTTCTCTCCGGTGAAGAATATTGTTTCCTACTTAAAGTTTAGAGCCAGTTATGGTGTAACCGGTAATGATCCTGGTGCTTATTATGCCCAGTACCAATCGTTAATAGGAGATGCAAGTTACCCAACATCAGTGCTGGCCAATGGTGTAGGTGGTTTTCAAAATACCTACAATGGCACACAAGTATTATATCCAGATTATTACGGAGCAGCTTCAGCAAGTTCGATTAGCTGGGAAAGAAGTCCGCAGTTCAACGCGGGAATCGACATGGGCCTGTTAAAAGACAGAATAACCTTAACAGCAGATTACTATATACGGGATTCTAAAAGTAAAGTATTTCAGGTTGCCGTACCACTTACTACTGGTTATTCTCAAATCTCAAACAATTTTGTTGATCTGCGCAATTCGGGTATTGAGTTAACTTTAACCACTAGAAATTTTGGTCCAAGGTCGAAATTCCAATGGACAACTAATTTCAACATCGCTTATAACGATAATTATATTACCAAACTGCCAAACGGGGGAAGAGATTTCACTTTCGGACCACCTTGGTTACAACAAACCTTGAGTGTTGGTGAACCATTGTTTACCTATAAGGTTTGGGACGTGAGAGGAATCTATTCAACAGATGCAGATGTTCCTGTAGATCCGAAAACAGGCAAACGCATTACCCACTTCGGTGGTGCACAGTATAGTGCAGGCGATCCGGCAAGGGCAGATCAGAACGGAGATTACAATATCGATTATAATGATTATGTATCTTATGGAAACCCAAACCCAGACATTACGGGCGGTATGAACAATTCATTTTCATATAAAGGCTTTTCTCTTGATGTACTGGTTACATTCATTTCTGGCCGCAGCTTGCGTAACGGATATCTTTCAGATAAGTTCCAGGATGCAGGAACTTCGAATCCATACTTCTATTGGGGGCCAAGATCAGGACCTGCTTCAAACTTTAACGTTTCGGATTTCTGGTCTAAACCAGGTGATATTGCAAAATATCCGGGACTGATTACCAATACAGTTGACAAATGGCATATTGGCCAGAGCATGTACGTAGAAGACGCAAGTTTCTTACGTATCAAAAATATCCGTTTAGGCTATACTTTGCCTCAAAAATTCACTAAAAAAATAGGTATGAGCATGATTAGGTTTTATGGTGTAATGGACAATGTAAAAGTATGGTCCAAATCTACCGTACCTGATCCTGAAGCGGTAGGCGTAGATGGATATTCAGGCGGAAACGACTATCCCATTCCCAAAAAATACACATTTGGCATTGATTTAACATTTTAAACATTACTACAATGAAAAAACTAACAATATACATATGCTGTGCAATAGGATTATCCATGGCCACTTCATGCAAGAAATTTCTTGATGAAACCCCCATCAGTACCTCTACCGATATTACTTTTTGGAAAAATGAAAATGATGCAGACAAGGGTATAGCAGGAGGTTATGCACTACTGAGAAAAACCTTGAATAAGGCTAACGGACTTGCATTTTATGCTTACGGAGATCTTCCTACTGATGAATTTTCTGCCGCGAATTCTTATCGTTTCGATAATATTTCCACGATAAAATGGTCCATAGCTGTTGCCGCTGCGGAAACCGGAGATCCGATGATGCAGATGAGAAGATATGATAGCTTTTATAGTGCTATAGACCAGGTCAATCGATGTATAAAATTTATCCCAACAATACCTGATGATAAGTTTTCTTCAGCTACATCAAAAAACAACCTTTTGGGCGAAGCTTATTTTTTAAGGGCATTCAATTATTTTTATATGACCAGAATCTGGGGAGATGTTCCCCTGGTTACACAAACCGGAGCAATTGCAGATGCAGTAGATATTCCGCGCAACAAGGCAGCTGAAGTTTTGGCGCAATGCTTAAGTGATGTTAATACGGCAATAAGCCTTTTGAGCTGGGATTATGCGAACCCAGCAAATAGAGCTGTAAGGGCAAATAAAGGTTCGGCTTATGCTCTTTTGGCACACATTTACGCCTGGCAGGGCGATTACCAAAACTGTAATTTGACCACCGATAAAATTATTGACCAAAACTTTTATCAGTATGTAAGCAGAGACAGTTACCTTGACATTTATAAAGGCAAATCTAATGAGGGCATTTTTGAGATTGCTCAAAGCGGTGAAAATGAAGGCAATATAAATAACATCGCAAATTATACGCTAAAAAGCCCATATTTAACAACAAATACCGGAAATGCTATTTTTTCGCTCAATACCAATACGCTAAAGAATCTTTTTGATGATCTTGCCGATAAACGGTATTCCAAAGCCTTTGCATTAACCAATTCAACAGATCCGATCTGTATCAAGTATTCGAATATCACCTATGTTAACGGGCAAAACGTAATTATTCCTGTAGCCCATAATAACATCATTATTTTCAGGCTTGCAGATATAAAGCTTTTAAAGGCCGAAGCACTTGCAGCATTAAACCAGTTCGATCAATCCAGGGCCATACTTAACGAAGTAAGGGGTATAGCGGGTGCAGGTGCTTGGAATGGTGCTAATGCAAACTTATTTGATGCCGTTATAAACGAGCGGGGAAGAGAATTGTTCTTGGAAGGACACCGTTTTTACGACTTGGTTAGGCTCGGAAAAAAAACCGGCAATATTAAGTTCGGAGATGATAAGATGAACAAAAGTGATTTTGATGCCGGCAAATACTATTGGCCGATAGATCCAGCATTAATGGTTATAAACAAAAAGTTAACCCAAACTCCGTTCTGGAGCTCAAAGATGTAAAATGATGAAAAATAAAATATTCTATTTCATAATATGCTGTTTGGGGCTTGCCTATTTTACAAGCTGCAAGAAGAGTGAATACCTGACAGATGGTGGATTAAGCACCGCCAAAACACCACTAACAACATATGATTACCTGAAGCAGCACAAATATCACTTGTTTGACACGCTGATTATGGTGATTGATCATTACAATATGAAGGCAGAAGTAAATGGTGCAGCAACTTTTTTTGCTCCCACTAACTACTCCATCAACAGCTACCTGAAAATAAAAAGAGATTCTGTTAGACTTATTAATGAAAACAATAACTATAACCTAATCGATATGTACAAGGATATCAGTGCAGATTCGCTCAGGATGTACATCTCAAAGTCAAGGATCGCGTTAATGACAACACCCTTACAGGCTACTATTGTTAGTAATGCAGCAAACACGCAAACAGCAATCCAAAGGATTTTGCAGCCCAAGCCAGCCGAATCCTGGTCATCTGCGCCGATATATTATCTCTATTATATAAAAGTTAGAGGTGGTCTGGACCCTCCTAATGTAACTGCCCAGCCCAATGATCCAAACATTGACCTTAAAGCCCAGTGCCAAACTACCGATATAGAGCCATCATCTGGCGGCATGCTGCATGTGCTGAGCAACAACCATACATTCATCAGATTCTAATGTGGAATCATAACAGGTAAAATCATGAAGAAAATATTATTAATTTCATCCATATCTGCACTAGCTTTGACCAGCATCTTTTTCGGCTGTAAAAAGGTAGAAAAGGGTTTCATCAGCGACTATATGTTTTACAGTCCTAACCCTTTAATTGCTACCCAGGGAAATGTAACAAATTCAAACTCGATTGAATTAGACGGAACCACCGGACCGGTAAAGGTTAAACTTCTTGCCGTTAGAAACGCAGACACCGGGCAGCCGGCGCCAGAAATGACAAAAGAGTTTACGATTAAACAGTTTCTCGGTCAGATTACCAGTGCCGACTCAACCGTTGCTTTAGTAAACAAAAAAATTGTACTTAAACCGGCTTTACCCCTGGAGGTAAGTGAGATTGGAGGAAGAATATCACTCTCCCAGGCAACAGCATTTGTTTCCACCGGCAATTATGTAATCGATGTAGAAGTGAGCAACATCAAAGGTACCCGCCAGATTTTAAATGCATGTAGAATACAGCTACTACCAAAGACATATTTTGCCCTTGATGCCGGACCATTTGTAACCACCTCCGATCCTAATTCGGAAACAGGTTTTAGCGACAGAATAAACCTGCCCATAACTGTTACTTACGACAATAAAGGGCCTAACAAAATCAGGTTTGTATTTTTGGACAAAAATGGTGTGGCTTTTGATCCTTCTGCCGGACAGGTAATCACCAGAGGCGATAGAGGTAACTTTTCTCAAATGAACCCGTATTTTCCGGTTGTAAGAACATCTTCTGCATTAGAATGGGAGTTTATTGATCTTCCTAATGGGTTCCCAATTAAAGATGGTGCCAACGGTACAGGAAATTATTATCGGATCCCTGCAAGATTTACTGTAGAAAACAGAAATGCCAATCCAGTTTTTTTCGGTTTCAAGGCCTTATCAGCAGGCAGCTATACCGTAAGCATCCAAATACCCTCAATTACGAAAAAACCTTAGTTAGTTAGATTAATAATGATGAAACCCAGGTCGTGTAAAAACGGTCCTGGGTTCTTTTTTGATACATGGCCCAGTTTGGTTGCTGCGCCAAACCCAGATAATTTTATGAATGTGATTTATTTGGTTCTATTTATTAACAAAAACAACATTCAGCAAGAGGTTGATTCTTTAACAGCCTCCAATAGAATGGTCATCATCTCGACAGAAGCAACGCGGAGCGGAAAGATCTTTGTACCAAGTTGAATCAGATTTAAAAGATTTTGCTTCACTCAGCCTTCAGCAATCTCATTAAGTTTAGGGATAAATCTCAAAAGATGTCACCCTAAGTGTAGTTGAAGGGCATTTATTTGCAATTTATCAAATCTCCAGAAGTCTTCGACTACGCTCAGACTGACCAACCGAGGCGCTTAACTTAATGACAAATTTGGTCAGCTAATCTCAATAACAAATTATTAATTTTTTTCTTCTATTTCTTTTGGATGATCTTAAAATCACTGAAAGATGCATAACCAGAAATATCTCCATAGGTAGCATGATAAACACCAACTTCTAAAGCACCGCCCATATCGTCTCTTTTTATCGGACTACCTGGAAGATTTATCCAATCCTTTCCATCATTACTGCCACGCATAAAAAATAGATTTCCATGCCTCTGTATTTGTAAATGACGATAAAAAGTCCATCCCGATAGGTTATTCAACTGTTTGCGTTCCAAAGCGTTAAAATCAGTAATGATGTTTCCAACACCCCAGCCTGGCATCACGCCATTTTGTAAAAGCTTTGTCCCACTTGATGGTTCCTTAACCATTATACCGGCCTCATTTGCGCCATAAGCTTTCTTTTGGTTCAGTCCTAACATGTCAGATAGTACCACCTCGGCCGTAAAATCGCCTTCCACCTGGTTGTAAGCAAATGGTCCGGTTGCGATAGATCCATCCCAGAATGTATTGTGCGACACCAACCTCAATAAGCCCGATTTTTGGGCAATTGTGTCCGCATTTCCGATCAAACCATCCCAGGAAGTACCTCTCAAACCATCTGCTCTTGCTGGGACCGATAATGCCGATCCATTTTGCTTTCTGATTACAAAAAGTACAGAATCTGTTGCAACAGTTGAGGGCAATGAGGTTTGGGTAACATTGCCAAAGTTGTCTTTAACCTTTACGGTGTAAGTATAGCGCTGTTCTGGTGCAACAGTAAAATCAGTATAATCTGAAGATTTTAACCATTTTCGGGCATTTTTACCTCCATCACTTTTAAAAAGATATTCGAAATTGGTGCCCGGCAATGCTGGTTTATTCGCTGTCATGTGAACCATGTTTGGTGTAACAGCTGATGGTTTTGTGGCGAATGATGCATTTATGAGGTTATTATTTAGTGTCTGCTTCCAAAAATTAAACTCCTGCGTACACCCATTATCATCAAGACCGTAATTGAACACAGAGATTGAAGATATTGCTATTGAAGCTCCTTTCGCTGCCGAACCTATCAAAATACGCTGATCTTGTTGCGGCTTAGTGGCATTAATATATCCAGCTGATTTACCATTTACAATTACCTTAAATTTCCCTCCGTAATAAGTACAGATCACCTGCTGCCACTTTCCGGTACCTAATATCCTAGCCGTTTTCCCCTTGCCAAAAAATAAATCTGTTTTTGAACCGGCTTGAGAATACAATGAAAAAATGGCGCTAAAAGGTTTTGAAAAGTCAAGTGTTTTGGCCATTTCATTTCCAAGAAGCAGTTTACCTTCGCTACCCAATATCACTGCTATTTTTCCATTTACATCAGCAACTTCTGCCTTTTTCCTACTTACAAGTTCCCCCAAAGCAGCCCCGTTATTGGTCCACTTATCCAAATTGCCATATTCGAGATTTTTCGCCTCTACATGTAATACTGTACTATTGTGCAGTCCTTTCTTATAGGCGGCTTTAATTTCATCATGGGTTAGCGGAATATCATAAATTTTTAATGAAGCCATTGCACCGGAAAATCCTGCACTTCCATCCTCATTTCCGCCGATGAAAAACTGTTTGAGGTTATTGATAAAAAGCATCCTTCTTTCGGTTCTATCCAACTCTCCATCAACATAAATACTTTCCATTGTACCATCAAACACAATGCTGATCAGGTGCCATTCATTGGCTTTTGGCAAGTGTTTGTATCCTAAATCCGCCCATCCCAGGTGGGTTATTGCACCTGCAGTTTTACTATTACCATAACCAACGGCGGCATTACTCAAATTAACCCCGCCCTTGCCTGTCCAAGAAATAATGGTTTCTTCTTTATTAATCTCTGGATTTAAAACCCACATACTTACGCTGTAGCTGCTGTTTCCTAGCAACGACTTTGGCGCAGTATCTGATGATGCTAAGCGCTCCTGCCCGGTAAAAAGCAATGCTTTTTTGCCTTCGATCATTGCTGTAATGGGTTTACTTATTCCACTGGCTAAAAAGTACCCGCCCAACTTTCCTTTATTTTGAACGTTTGCTGCAACGGTTCCTGTACGGAGATTATCTAATACCAGATCTACTAATAAACCTTTTGGTTCAAAGACATTTAAAGGTTGCCACTTTTTAATTTTGGTATTCATTAACGGATGGTATTCGGCATCATCAAAAACCTTAATATTCCATATGGCTTTATTTAATCCCGGATATTCGGTCTGTAAAACCATTGCCCGAAGATACCTCGCCTTAACATTTCCGAAATCAATCATCGGACTTCCATGTTGGGTATTTTTGCTGCGATCAGCATATATTTTCCATGTTTTCCCATCAACTGAATACATTATTTTATATTGATAATACCAGGTGGCATATTCAAACTGCGTATGAACACTTTTAACAGGATATATTTTTCCCAAATCTACCTGCACCCAGGCAGGCCCTACATTGCTTTTGCCTCTCCACAAGGTTCCATTATCGTCATCAAAGGCAAATTCCGGTTTAAAGTTTTCATCATAGCTGGAAGATGCGGATACTTTTTTACCTCGTGCTAAATTTGGATGTGGATTGGCATTTTTTGCCAGATAACCGATTCCTGTATGTGTGGGTAAAATCTTAAGTATATTCCCTTCATCATCGAACAGCATTTTATCTACTGCAACCTGCCTGTGGTAACCGCCATCATTATGCGGATTATTGTGCCGGTGATAAACCAAGTAAAAATCATCGCCTTGCTGTAATACAGATTGGTGCCCCGGCCCATGCACTGTTCCATCCTTATTTGTAGATAAAATCGGGTTATTGATGCCGTATTTAAATGGTCCCATCGGATTAGTTGCGGTTGCATACTGAACCCTGTAAGTGCCATCTTCACAATAACCTGAAGAATAGGTTAAATAATAAATTCCTTTTCTTTTAAACACAAAGGGTGCTTCAAAAAATTCTTTTGCATCAGTATTGGGAATCTGGGCCAGCTTGGAAAACGATTTCATATCATTATTTAAAAGGCCAACACCACAGCCATGGTTCGGATAAATCCCCCAGGTACCCCAATACATATAATACTTGCCATCGTCATCTTTAAAAGTCTGTCCATCAAGCGTAATTACATTTGGCACCATAAAATTAGATACAATCGGTTTGCCTTTAGGCAATAACGAAGTCCAGGGACCAACAGGCGTATCAGATGAGGCACCAAAAATCTCAACAGGCTGACAGTAATACAGATAGTATTTTCCATCGGCACCCTGGGTTACATCTGGCGCCCAGTAGTAATGCGTGGTTGGCCAGTTCATATCCTGCATAGTCCAATTCACAAAATCTTTAGATGTCCATACCTGAGAAGGGCCGAAACCACCACCATTACCATCTGTTGTAGCATAAATGTAATAGGTATCTCCGAATTTTTTTACCGTTGGATCTGCAAAATAACCCGGTATAATTGGATTTCCATGAACCACAGGCTCTTTCGCAGATTGTGCCAGGACTATTTGAAAAGTAGAGCACAGCAGGAATAAAATGAATTGCTTTAGATATTTTTTCTTCATGGTTAAGTATTACGTTAAGATCTCAGAAAAAAGCTGTTATAGGTGAGCATGTAAATATAAACGAAGTACAAGCCAGATTACCGTTGTATATTAATGCATAGTATCAATATTTTAACCTTTCGCTTTTTTAATACCTCATCTTAAATATTTGAGTAATGGAAGGGAAAACAAAAACGGTTAAAGAAAATAAAATTCACCCCAACAGTAACGATAACTTTGGGTTACCAGCATAAAACAAGGTTAAAATATGCACAATACCTGCAATTTATAGGGCTTTGTCTATTCCTCTTTTTGCCTAATTTTATCAAATATGAAAATTTACAAAGTGCTTCGCTCTATGCTATATCTTGCTGTTTTTACAGCGGCAGGTAATACGGCTCTGGCGCAAAATGGAGATCAGATCCTTGATGGCATTGGCGAAACGGCCATGAGTGCCAGATATGAACTTAAAGGTGATTTAAAGGATTGGTCCAGAAATCGCTTTAATGCAAATTTCATTGGAGGTCAGCCGCAATTTGCACAAGACAGTCGCTTTGGAAAAGTACTTTCTTTGCCAGGAACTACCGGAACTTATGTAAGCATACCTGCGGCAGCATTAACAGATGTTGAATCCATCAGCATAACCAGTTGGGTTTTGCTTAAAAGCGAACGTTCAGACCAAAGTTTTTTCGACTTTGGCCAAAGCGCAGATAAACATTTTTCCTCGCAACTCAACAGTAAGCAGAATGATCAGGGTTTTATTGCTATGATCCAAAATGGAAAACACACAAGTATAATCACAAAGGGGACCACTCCTGCTCTTAACCAATGGGCGCATTTGGCTATTGTTGTTGACATTCCTTCAAAATCTATGGCAAGTTACCTTAACGGTAAAAAAGTTGCTGAAGCAAAAGATATCAACCTTGATCTTACTGCTCTTTTCGGTCAGAACAAATCGGACAAGAAATTGCTGAACCTTGGCAAAGCCATATTAACAAAAAACACCGAACTGAATGCTTTAATCCATGATTTCAGGATTTATCGGGTACCTTTAAATGCAAAGCAAATTGTTTCCATTTATCGCCACGAACAAAATGAGGCCAACGAAACGACAGTAAACACTTCAGCTAAAGCAGATGATAACCTGCAACATTTTCCTGCAGATGCATCTCAATTATATACCAAATATCTGACTCAGGTAAATGATATTAACGTAACTACGAGTGTAGGTAATCTTCCCCGATTACCAGGTACTGTTGCCGGAACTTATCAACCAGGTAAAACTGGCCCAATGGTAAAGGTAATCTGGCCCAATCCAACAGATAATTCGGCAGTTGCCCAACCAGGAAATTATACCATTACCGGTTATGTACCAGGAACAAACTTTAAGCCGAAAGCACAGGTAAAGGTGACCGCGACCGACAACGAAGCGACACCTACTATTAAGCTACTACCTTTTGCCTTGAACCAGGTAATGCTAAAGGCTGATCATGAAGGGCATGATACTAAATTTATTGAAAACAGGGATAAATTTATCCGCACATTGGCTAAAACAGATCCTAATTCGTTCCTGTATATGTTTCGTCATGCTTTTGGCCAGCAACAGCCCGCCGGTGCGAAACCACTTGGAGTATGGGATAGCGAAGATACTAAATTACGAGGTCATGCTACCGGACACTATTTAACTGCTATTGCACAAGCCTATGCAGGTGCAGGTAATGATAAAGCATTGCAGAAAATTTTCGCCGATAAAATGGAGTATATGGTAAATACACTTTATACCCTATCTCAATTATCCGGAAAACCTCAAAAAGCAGGCGGTGCTGCTATTGCAGATCCACTAACTATTCCTTTTGGCCCTGGAAAAACTGCTTATGATTCTGATATTAGCGAAAAGGGAATCAGAAGGGACTATTGGAATTGGGGAAAAGGGTTCATCAGTGCCTATCCACCAGACCAGTTTATCATGCTTGAAAATGGCGCTAAATACGGTGGACAAAACAATCAGATTTGGGCGCCTTATTATACTTTACATAAAATCTTAGCTGGGCTGATTGATATTTACGAGGTTAGCGGTAATAAAAAAGCGCTTGAAGTTGCAACCAATATGGGTGACTGGGTATATACCCGATTAAGCCATTTACCGCAACAAACTTTAACCAAAATGTGGAGTACCTATATTGCTGGTGAGTTTGGTGGCATGAATGAATCAATGGCGCATCTCTACAGAATTACCGGAAAAGAAAATTACCTGAAAACGGCACAGCTTTTTGACAACATCCGTTTGTTTTATGGCGATACCGAACATAGCAGTGGCTTAGTTAAAAATGTGGATCTTTTGCGGGGCCTTCACGCTAATCAGCATATTCCTCAGATTGTTGGTAGTGTGGAACTTTATCGTGTATCAAACCAGTCAGATTACTTTAAAATTGCTGATAACTTCTGGCATAACGTCGTAAATAATTATATGTACAGTATAGGCGGTGTTGCTGGTGCAAGAAATCCGGCTAATGCAGAATGTTTTATTGCACAGCCGGGAACCTTATACGAAAATGGATTTTCTGAAGGTGGGCAAAATGAAACCTGCGCCACTTACAATATGCTTAAACTTACGGGAGATCTGTTTCTCTTCGAACAAAGAGCAGAATTAATGGACTACTACGAACGGGCTTTATACAATGACATTTTAGCTTCCGTAGCAAAAGATAATCCTGGAAATACTTACCACATATCACTTAGACCAGGTTCTGCAAAACAATTCAGCAATGATGACATGACCGGTTTCACCTGTTGCAATGGTACCGCATTGGAAAGTAGTACCAAGTTACAGAATTCTATTTATTTTAAAGATCAGAATAATCAATCTTTATATGTTAACCTTTTCATCCCATCTGTATTAAACTGGTCGGAGCGAAAAATTAAGATCGAACAGACTACCAGCTATCCAAAATCAGATCAAACCAGTTTAACCATCAACGGTAATGGTCAATTTAACCTATATTTGCGGGTTCCAGGATGGGCAACAAAGGGTTTCTTCGTCAAAATTAACGGCCAGCAACAAGAGTTAAATGCAGTTCCGGGAACTTACCTTAAAATTTCCAGAAACTGGAAATCTGGAGATCAGGTTGATTTAACAATGCCTTTTCAGTTTCATTTAGATCCGGTAATGGATCAGCAGAATATTGCAAGTTTGTTCTATGGCCCTATTCTGCTTGCTGCTCAGGAACCAGAGGCAAGAAAAGACTGGCGAAATGTTATCCTTTATGCTGATGATTTGGGGAAAACCATCAAAGGTAATCCGGTCAAACTGGAATTTACCATAGACGGCGTGTTATTTAAACCATTTTATGAATCATATGGTCGCCATTCTGTTTACCTGGATGTGACCTTAAAATAAGCTTTATTAAAGAAAAAGGGCTCAAATTGAAATAATAAAAGCTTGTTTAAAAATTAATTGGTATGTCAGTCTGAGCATAGTCGAAGACCATTTCAACGCATTAATAAATGCAATTCATTGCGCTATCAATGACAGACTCCAGTAGAATGGTCGTCATACGAGGAGGAACGACGAAGCAATCTATCATGCTAGTAATCCTCACTATAAAGATTGCTTCGTCTGCTGAAAAAGCCTTCTCGCAGTGACGAATCACTCGGGGAAATTTATTTCCATTAAATTCTAATGTCATTCATATTGATTTTTATACAATAAATTATCTTTGTATATTAAAACAAACAACTTACTAACAGAACGTTAACGCCAGTAAACCTAAAACATCCATCCTGACAGCAAAAGGTCCATTAACCCATTTGGAAACCTGTTTTACAGGCGCAGAAAAAGCGCTAAAAAAAATAAACGTTATAAATACGCTAAAAATACTACTACTTTATTTTTTTATTTAATAAGTGTTACTACATTCGTGCGGACGTCTTATAAAATTATACGCTGGTGAGTTAATCAAACATAACTTTATAGCGTAACTTCTTTGAGTGCTGGCTGCCTCAATTTAGCAATTAAGGGGTTTTTATGCTAACCAAATTTATTAAACAGATGAAAGATGTTTCAGAGGAACTAGAACTTTTGTTGCGCGTAGCTGATGGTGATCGTCTCGCGTTTAATTTGTTGTATAAGAAATATCTCCAAAACTTAAGAAAATTTGTCGCTTCTATTTCTGGCAATACCGATTTAACTGATGAGCTTGTGCAGGACATCTTTGTTAACATATGGCTCAACAGAAAAAACCTGCCTGCTATCGGCTCTTTCAAACCTTACCTTTACCGTTGCGCACGCAACCTTTTAATCGATCATATCAGAAAGTCGAAAACGCAGATCAGAATAAAAGAGGTGTCAAAAAACCTCGAAGTTGACTATTCCATCAGTACAGATGATCATTTAATTTATTCGCAAACCTTAAGCCATCTGCACAGCGGCATTAACCTGCTTCCCGAAAAAAGAAAAAAAATTGTTGAGCTCAAAATAAACGATGACCTTTCTCTTGATGAAATTGCAATACAGTTAAAAATATCAAAATCGGTGGTTAAAAAACAGCTATATACCGGAATGGCTTTCCTAAGAAATCACCTAAAACATTTTTACAGGATTGCACCTTTTATTTCCTTTCTATATTTTTTTCTTTAACGAGGGGGCCTTTTTCTTTTCCCATCCGTCTTAGCAGATATGGAACGAAAGGATGTTGAGCAACTCAAGCAAAAATTAATTCATGGTGAATTGACTGAGCCTGAACAGCAGGACTTTTTTAATTGGTTAAAGCAATTAGATCAGCCTGAGCTAAAGGCATTCATGCAAGAATACAGCGCATCATTCGAACAACAAGCAGACAGCGTAGCGGTAGAACAAAACGGAGATTTAGCGAAAAAGATCGAAATGCGCTTAGATGCTTTGGAGGCTACCGACACACCATTCTGGAAACGCTCGGCTTTTAAACTTATGGCTGCCGCTGCAGTATTGGTTCTGGCCTGCTCATCTATATTTTTGTACTATGCTAATGTAGATGGGAACAAACACACCGCATTGTCCAAAAACACAACCATCCCACATGCAAAACCTATTTATGGTGGAAGCGACAAAGTAATACTTATTCTCTCTAACGGTAAGCGCATTGTAGTAAATAATTTTACAAGGGGCCAGCTCGCCGTAGAAAATGGTTATTCTATCGAAAAACAAAACAACGGTCTTTTAAAATACAGAAAAATCAACACAGCTGCCGCTTCAGCATCAGGTAATTCAAATACCATCGTAACGCCCCGCGGCGGACAATACTGCGTTAATCTTCCTGATGGGAGCAAGGTTTGGCTGAATGCAGAGAGTAAATTGACTTATCCGGTAGTTTTTTCGGGTAACACCAGGAAGATTGCCCTGCAAGGCGAAGCTTATTTTGAGGTGGCCCATAACCCAAATAAACCTTTTATAGTTGATTTCGAGGGCTCAAATGTAAAAGTATTGGGCACCCATTTTAATATCTCCGCATATGGTGATGGCGAAATACCTAAAACAACCTTGCTCCAAGGCTCCGTAGAGATAAGTAACGGTGATCGCAAAAAAATAATTTTACCCGGCCAGCAGGCCATCTCAAGTCATGATATCGGTATCGTTAATGTTGACACGAACCACGTGATGGGATGGAAAAACGGAAATTTTTCGTTTGAACACGAGCGCATAGGTACTGTGATGGGAAAAATATCCCGATGGTATGATGTTGATGTAAAATATCAGGGTGACGTAACCCAAGAGGAATTTGTTGGTTCGATTCCAAAATCCAAAAATTTGGAAGAAGTACTCCACAGGCTGGAGTTGACCGGATTGTTACACTTTAAAATCAAAGGAAGGAGCGTGACCATTATGCCATAACCTTACAAAATGGCTGGCCTATCCCTGAAACAAAAGCCAGAGTGCTAGGAACACTCTGACCTGATGTTTGGATCGCCACCAAGTAATCTACACAATAATACAACCAAGTATAAACCCAAACATTCAAATATATGAATTATTATGCATCACGCATGAATAGGCTTTTAGCCTATCTGCGTAAACCGCTACTGGTTATGAAATTAACATGCTTACTTTTAGTTTCCTTAATGCTACAGCTCTCCTTAGCCAGCAGCGGACAAACAGTAACGCTTTCAAAAAAGAATGCGGCTGTCGAAAAAATTTTCAAGGAAATTGAGCGCCAAACCGGTTATCAGTTTTTATATACCAGGCAAATGCTTAGCGGAACTCACCCGGTAAGTATCGAAATTAATAAAATGAGCTTGGCAGAGGCGTTGGATCTCTCGCTAAAATCACAACCCATCAGCTACAAGCTTGAAGATCATATTATTATCATCCAAAGGAGAGCAATAGTTGAACCCACAACAAAGAAAATAGCCGAAATTTCCATTACCGGAAAAGTTACTGATGAGGCCGGTCTTCCGATCCCTTCTGTTAGCATTAAAATTAAAGGCACCAATACAGGCGTGCAAACAGCACCGAACGGAACCTATAGCCTTAAAGTTGCCACTGGTACCGAAACTTTGGTTTTTAGTTCGGTAGGCTTCGCTTCACAGGAAATAGCAGTCAACAACAGAACTGAAATCAATGTTCAGCTAAAGGCAGAACCAAATAATTTAACAGATGTAGTCGTAATCGGATATGGATTGCAACGTAAAGGTGATGTAACAAGTTCTGTAGCAAGTATTAAAGCCGAGAATTTTGTAAAATCGCCGGTATTAGATGCAGGCCAGTTAATTCAGGGTAAAGTAGCCGGATTAACCGTTAGCACACCAAGCGGCGATCCTACTTCTGGTAGCAAGATCAGGCTTCGAGGAAATAACACACTCTTTGGTGCCAATGCCGATCCGCTTGTTATTGTAGATGGTGTACCAAGTAGCCTTAAGCTGGTTGCACCAGAAGATATTGAATCAGTAGACGTATTAAAAGATGGTTCGGCAGCTGCTATTTATGGTGTACGCGGTACCAACGGTGTAATTATCATTACCACCAAAAGATCCTCAGGCAAGAACAACAATGTGGTGGAATACAGTGGTTCTGTAAGTACACAGACCATTGCCCGAAAACTAAATATGCTTACTGCCGATGATTACCGCAGGCAGATTGCTGAAGGAACACGTCTTCCATCATACGATCTTGGCGCAACCACAGATTGGTTAAAAGAGATTTCGAACAAGACACCTATTACCAACATCCACAATATTACTTTCCGTGGAGGTAACAGCCAAACCAATTACCTGGCTACCGTAAATTACCGCTATTTTAACGGGATATTTAAAAAATCGGACAACGCTACACTTACTGCCAGAGCAGATATCAATCACTCCATGTTTGACAATAAGGTAAAAATTAACATGGGCGTTTTGGTACAGAACAATAAATATACCCAAACCCAGGATGGTGGCAGTTTCAATGGCGTTGTTTACCGTCAGGCCCTGATCCGCAACCCAACCTCTCCCCTTTTCGGTAGTGATGGACATTATTTTGAAGAACCGAACAATTTTGAATACGATAATCCTGTTGCACGCCTTTTCGAAAGTACAGGCCTTAACCAGAATACTACCCAGCGTTTAAACTCTCAGATTACTTATAACCCAATTGCAGATCTTAAATTAAGTGCTTTAGGTTCATACACCAAATATGTTTCAAATGGTGGTTATTCAGAATCGAAATTCCATATTTCCAACATCAGAGATAAACTTAATGGCTATGCCTCCCTGGGTTCTACCCAAAGTATTGACCGGTTGCTTGAGCTTACTGCTCAATACTCAAAAAAACTGGACGACCATAGTTTCACGCTATTGGGCGGATACAGCTATCAGGATAATTCGTATCTGAATTTCTATGAACGGAATTATGATTTTCCTACAGATGCTTTTGGGTATTACAATATTCAGCAGGGTCGTGGCGCAAACCGCGCTTTAGATGCACTATTGGGAAGTGGTTATTCAGAAACCAACCTGATTGGTTTTTTTAGCAGGTTAACCTATAGCTATAAAGACAGATACCTGTTAATGGCCTCATTAAGAAGAGAAGGCGCCAGCCAGCTTTATGGTGCTGAAAAACCGTATGGTAATTTTCCATCGGTATCTGTTGGATGGAAAATCACCAACGAAGCATTTATGAAAGATCAGACGATTTTTGACGACTTAAAGCTTCGTGCGGGATATGGTGTAACCGGGAACCAGCCGAGCGATGGGTTCCGCGCTGTTGCATTGTTAGGCTATGGTGCTAACGTGCTTTCTAACGGCACCTGGATCCAGACACTGGTTCCTACGCAAAACCCAAATCCTGCTTTACGCTGGGAAGAAAAAAGAGAGACTAATATTGGTCTTGATTTTAGCCTATACAAAGGAAGAATTACGGGTACGGTTGATGTTTACAACAGAAATTACAATGGCCTATTATTTGATTATCAAGTACCTAGTCCTCCAAACCTTTATCCAAGTACAAGGGCAAATGTGGGTACCATGCAAAATAAAGGTGTTGAGGTTTTATTAAACATTGTACCGATACAAAACAAAGATTTTGAATGGACTACAAGCTTCAACTTTTCAACCAACAGAAATAAACTGGTTAGTTTATCTAACGATTTATACCAGGCCACAAACGACTATTTCACTACAGGGGGAACAGGCCCGCCAGCAACTACCTTTACCAATATTGTTCGCGTAGGTGATAACATTGGAGATTTTTATGGCTTTAAAGTTAAAGGTGTTACTGCTGATGGTCAGTGGATTTATGAAGGCAAAAACGGTGAAGATGTTTCCTATAGCCAGTTTAATCATGCTTTTGAAGATAAAAAAGTACTTGGAAACGGGATTCCTAAATTTACTGGTGGATGGAACAATAACTTCAGGTATAAAGACTTTGATTTAAGCATTACCATGCGGGGTGCATTTGGTTTCCAGATTCTGAATTTCCAGAGAATGTATTATGAGAATACTGGTATTCAAAACTATAACCGACTGGTATCAGCTTACGATCCTGTTTTTGGTACAGCTGTTCTCAATAAAAATATGCCGGTAGAATTTAACAGCTATTATGTAGAAAACGGCGATTTCTGGAAAATTGACAATATTGTATTGGGTTACACCTTTAACAAGTTAAAAACCAAATATCTTAAAGGTGCAAGAGTTTATGTTTCTTCATTAAACACTTTTACCATTACAGGTTATAAAGGATTAGACCCTGAAGTGGACTGGAGCGGTTTGGCACCTGGTAACGATAACCGTGATAAGTATCCTACCGCCCGTACGTTTACACTAGGTTTTTCTCTTAATCTTTAATCCTTTACATCATGAAAACAAGATATATATTGAGCACTGGCATCATGGCACTTGTGGTACTGGTTATTAGTTTAGCATCCTGCACTAAATTAAAGGACGAAAACTACGCTGCATTTATTCAAAATAAGTTTACCCCGAATACCTCTGATGTCGCGGCCCTGGTTGGCGCAGGTTACACCTATTGGCGGCCCTTAATGCTTGGCAGAAGCAACAACTCTATTTTTCGTACCAACGAGATTTCCAGTGATGAAGCCGTAATACCTGCCCGCCCGAATGGTTGGGTTGATAATGGTATCTACCGCCGGATGCATGAACATAGATGGACATCTGATGAGGACAACAGTTACCAGATCTGGAACAATGCCTATGGAGGCATTACTTCATGTAACCGTGTACTCTACCAGATTCAATCAAACCTGATCCCAATTCCTACCGGTAAAGATGCCACAATAGCCGAGCTACGTGCCTTAAGGGCATCTTACTATTATGCACTCTGCGACTTCTTTGGCGGGGTGCCTATAGTAGATAAGTTTGATGTACCATCTGGATTTCTTCCACAACAGAGCACACGTGCACAAGTGTATGCTTTTATTGTTAAAGAGCTTACCGAAAGCCTTCCAAACCTGAGCAAAGCGAATACCCAGGCTACTTATGGCAAATTTAATTACTGGGCTGCTACTGCCCTGCTTGCTAAAGTTTATCTGAATGCTAATGTATATACCGGCACTCCGGCTTATGCTCAATGCATTGCCGCATGTAATGAGATCATTGCATCAAATATCTATACCCTGGAAGCCAATCAGAAAACTATTTTTCTTGATGCCAATGAAGGCAGTAGAGAAACCATTTTTGCGATACCTTTTGATGAAAAGTTTACTACAGACGGTGGTGATGCTTTCACCCTGCACATGGAAACACTTCAGCCAGAAAACCAGGCTACTTATAACTTCAAAAACTCGCCATGGGGCGGAATCTGTGCTACACCACAGTTTGTAAACACTTTCGATCCGGAAGATAACCGACTGAAAGACAATTACGTGCAGGGACAGCAATATACCGCATCAGGTGCTATTTTATTGGGTACCATTGGTGCAAGTAATGGGAAACCGCTTATCTACATTAATGAGCTTCCGGGTGTTGATCAATCAGATGAAGTGCATGGTTTCAGGTTAGGAAAATTTGAATTCAAGCCAGGTGCCCTGGTAGGGATGAACAATGATTTCCCTTTGCTTAGGTATGCGGATGTTTTAATGATGAAAGCTGAATGCCTGTTAAGAACAGGAGATGCTGCCGGTGCCGCTGCACTGGTAACACAGGTTCGTCAAAGGTCGTTCTTAAGCAATCCTTCAAAAGCAACCGTAACCGGTAGCCAGCTGTTGCAGGGTAGCGTGTATAACTATGGCTTGCGCAACCACTTAACTTCTACGATAGAAGGCGGAAGTGACATTCAATACGGAAGGTTTCTGGATGAACTGGGCTGGGAGTTCAATACAGAAGGACGGCGTAGGCAGGATATGATCAGATTTGGTGTTTTCACCAAAAAATCGTGGTTATCACATTCGCCAAATGGAGATTATCGTACATTATTACCCATACCACGTGCCGAATTGGCTAAAAACCCGAATATAAAACAAAACCAGGGATACTAGTCCTTATTACTGAGGCTGTATTGTAACATAGAGAACTGTCATCCTTGAGCCTGTCGAAGGATCTTTAATAGGCCTGTGTAAGGCGTTTCGACAAGCTCAACGTGACAAATTCAGAAAAACTATCTTATAATACAGCCTCAAATTATATTAAATATGAAAAGAAAATTTATTGCCGTAATTACATTATTTTTGGGCTATCACATTTCCGTACAGGCCCAATCTTTTCAAAAAACACCACAGGGTATCCATGCCGTTATCCAATCAATGGATGTAGAGGTCAGTTTTTATTCACCATCAATTGTTCGGGTTTTTAAAAAGCCCGAAGGGAGCCAGCCAAAAAAAGAAAGCCTCTCGGTTATAAAACTTCCTGAACAATTAACACCTGATATTAAAAACAACGGGCAAAGTGTAACCATCAGCAGTAAGCTAATATCTGCAACGGTTAACCTACAAACCGGAAAAGTTTTATTTGAGGCTCAGAACGGCAAAAAGTTATTTACTGAAAAAGATTATGGCACCCAGTTTACCGCGATAAACGATGCCGGAAATCCAACTTATGCGGTTAGACAGGCCTATTTATTAGACAAAGATGAAATTATTTATGGGCTTGGCCAGCAGCAGAATGGAAAATTGAACCAAAGGGGGCAAAAATTACTCCTTAAACAAGAGAACACGAGGGTGTGTATTCCTTTCTTCCAATCAGTAAAAGGTTATGGAATTTTCTGGGACAACTATTCACCAACTACTTTTACAGATAATTATCAGGAAACTTCATTTGATTCAGAAGTTGGAAACTGCGCTGATTATTATTTTATGTTTGGCGGAGGCGGCGACGGTGTGGTTGCCCAAATGCGTGAGCTTACCGGGCAATCTCCTATGATGCCCTTATGGTCATTTGGTTTCAGCCAATCGCGCGAGCGCTACAAGACCCAGTTTGAGCTTGTTGATGTGGTAAAAAAATACAGAGCATTAAAAATACCACTTGATGGGATTGTACAAGACTGGCAATATTGGGGAAAAGATGATAACTGGAATGCCATGAGTTTTGAACGTAGCACTTTCCCAAAGCCACAAGCCATGGTAGATAGTGTGCACCAGCTTAACGCCCATCTTTTTATTGTTTCGTGGCCAGGCTTTGCACCAAAAACCCCACAATACCAGGAGTTTAAATCAAAAAATATGCTCATTAACTTTGATACATGGCCGCCGGGCGCAAATACCAAACCTTATGATGTTTATAACCCTACTGCACGCAGCATTTACTGGAACTACCTAAGCAAAGGCATATTCTCATTGGGTATAGATGCCTGGTGGCTCGATTCAACAGAACCAGACCACATTAATGTGAAGGAAAAGGATTTCGATCAACCTACATTTTTGGGGAGTTACCGAAGCGTTGAGAACGCTTTCCCGCTTCAACACACCGGAGGGGTTTATGATCACCAAAGAGCAGTAAGCAACAATAAACGCGTATTGCTATTAACCCGGTCTGCATTTGCAGGTCAGCAACGATATGGAACCAATACCTGGAGCGGAGATGTCGGTTCTAACTGGCTTACACTAAAAAAACAGATACCAGCAGCACTAAACTTCTCATTAACCGGCTTACCTTATTGGAACGGAGATATTGGTGGATTTTTCGCGGGTGATTTCGTAAAAGGTGGTGGCGCAAAAAATCCCGATTTTCAGGAGTTATACAACCGGTGGATGCAGTTTGCAACCTTTACCCCTTTGATGCGCTCACACGGCACCGATATACCGAGAGAAATATACCAGTTCGGTAAAAAAGGAGATCAGGCCTTTGATATCCAGGAGAAATTTATTAACCTCCGCTACCGTTTACTCCCATATACTTATGCAACTGCCTGGGCGGTAACCCATCACGCAGGATCAATTATGCGCCCATTATATTCACAATTTCCCAATGATGCTGCAGGTTTTGAAAACAGCTCGGAATATATGTTCGGAAACTCGTTTTTGGTTGCACCAGTTACCGATAAAGGTGTTACAATTCAGGAAATATACCTCCCATCAGCCAGCAAATGGTTCGATTTCTGGACAGGTGAGGTATTTGAAGGCGGCCAAACGGTTAAACGTGAAACGCCGATGGAGATTATACCACTTTACGTAAAAGCAGGTTCAATTGTACCTTGGGGGCCAAAAGTGCAATATGCAACAGAAAAAAGATGGAATGATCTGGATATCCGTATATACCCTGGCGATAATGGCGATTTTGTTTTATATGAAGATGAAAACGACAGTTATAACTACGAGAAGGGAGAATTTTCAGAAATCCACTTCAAATGGAACGACTCCACAAAAACACTTACCGTTGAGGATAGAAAAGGACGGTTTAAAGGCATGTTAGGCAAACGCAAATTTAACATTGTAATGGTAAACAAGCAAAATGGATTAAGTACTGATAATCAAAAGATTAATAAATCATTTAATTATAGTGGCCGCAAACTTTCCATTAAACTCTAAGCAAAAAGCTCTGCAGGTTTTTAAAACAATATGCGCTAAATAAAACATGGGCAAGAGAAAAGAAATATACTTTAAGGCTGCGGCATTGGCGCTGCCATTGGTATTTTTATGCTTCATCGAAATCCTATTGAGATTATTTAATTATGGCTTTGATCCATCTTTGTTTATCAAAGATCCCGATCAGCAGGGATACATGATGATGAACCCTACTGCCTCTTATAAGTTTTTTTCTACCAGTGCCAATGCAACCCAAGGTAATCGCGAACGTTTTAGCATCTTAAATGCCAAAAACACCTTCAGGATATTTGTAATAGGCGAATCGACTACTGCTGGCTACCCATACATGCACAACGGTTCGTTTCACAGGTGGTTGCAATACCGGTTGATGCACCAATACCCTAACCTTAACTTTGAGGTAATTAATGTTTCGCTTACCGCGGTAAATTCGTACACGGTATTAGATTTTGCAAAACAGATTGTAAATTATGAACCAGATCTTGTATTGGTATATACCGGGCATAACGAATATTATGGCGCTTTGGGCATTGGTTCTACCAGTCAGATTAAGGGCAATAGTACCTGGATAAAACTGGTAATTAAACTGCGCGAACTTAAGTTGGTACAGTTATCAGACCGCATCATTGAGGCTGCTGCGAAACTTTTTGGAAAAAGGATTGATAAGCGGGAAAACCTGATGAAACGCATGGTAACTAAGCAACAGATCGCTTATCAATCTGCCGATTTTAACCGTGGTATCGCTCAGTTTAGCAGCAATATGAACGAATTGTGCCAGTTGTTGTCAGAAAAACACATCCCAACCGTAATCAGCACACTGGTAAGCAACGAAAAAGACCTTAAACCCTTTATTAGCACTGGCAAATTTTCAGCGCAAAACCATTACACAAATGGCAAAAAACTGTACGCAAATGGTAATTTTAAAGCTGCAAAAACAGATTTTGTTTTGGCTAAAGAGTACGATCAGCTGCGTTTCAGAGCGCCAGAAACCTTCAATCAAATCATCGGAAAACTGTGCAAGCAATATCCCGGCATTTACCTGGCTGATACCCGCGCATTGTTTGAAAAAAATGAAACAGGTGGAATAATTGGTAAAGAAACCATTTTAGAGCATGTTCATCCAAATTTATTGGGATATGCAATCATGAGTGAATCGTTTTATCAACAGATTAACAACAGGAATTTAATACCGGCAAAAAAACAAAGCGAAATGTCTTTTGCACAATTGCTGATTAATATGCCTGTTACCAAAGTGGACTCGCTATATGGTGTATATCAGATTATGATGCTCCGCTCGGGATGGCCCTTCAACGAGCCCGTAATTGCTACATATGACCGTGGAAATTCGATAGACGAACAACTTGCAGGCGCATTGGCTGTAGACAGGATTACCTGGAGAACAGCTATGGACGAACTGTATAAAGCTGCTATGGCCAATACAGACAAACAAAAAGCTTTAAAGGTTACCGAAGCTGTACTGCTTGAAAACCCTTACCAAATAATTTATTACACTTACGCAGGCCGTTTAGGTTTTGAACTGGCAGACCTGGAAACTGCTGAGTTTTATTTTAAAAAAGCTTATGACCTTGCACCAACACGCGAGAATGCAAATAATCTTTTCTTGTTTTATTTTAAATCAGATCTTCCTGAAAAAGCACTGTACTATAATGATATATTAAAGCATTCCGATCAGCAAACCTACCTGGATGCACAAACCGAAGAAATACTAAAAAATATCATCAAACTTAAAAAAGAAGTTCCATCAGATAACATTAATGAATTGATTGCCAGCTATTATCACCAGCTTAGAGCCGATGAAGCAGCAGTAAAATATAGGAAGAAAAATGGCAGGTAACATGAGCAGTGAAAAATCAGAAAACAAGAAATTCGGCCTTATTCTAGGCACCATAGGTATTTTGCTTTGCCTTATTTTTTGGAAGGGAACCTATCTGCAGCAAATCATGCTCTTGTTATCAGATGCGTTAATCTTAACGGCTATCTTCGTTCCTCAATACCTTGAGCCCATAAGGATAATATGGTTAAAAGTTGGTAATTTTCTGGGAATGGTTAACGGTACAATTTTATTGATCCTGGTATTTATCTTCATCCTAACTCCTATTGCCTTTTTACTGCGCCTATTTAAAAAGCAGAGTTTAAAAATAAAAAAGAATAAGCAGTTGGTTTCTTATTGGGAAGAGGTATCAGGCCGGGTAATGGGTTCATTTAATCAACAGTTCTAAATTAATACACACCATGGATACACTGATCGAATTTTTCCATTTCTTAACCCAGCGCAAAAAATACTGGTTATGGCCCTTGTTTATTATCCTGATTACCCTGGGTTTGGTATTGGTGGCAGCACATGGCTCTGTCCTGGCTCCATTTATTTACAGTTTATTCTAATCAGACACGCATCATGGGCTATATACTAGGTATTTCTGCTTACTATCACGACAGCGCAGCATGTTTGTTGAAGGATGCAGAAATTATAGCTGCAGCACAGGAGGAACGTTTCTCAAGAATTAAAAATGATGAATCATTTCCCACAGAATCGATAAAGTTCTGTTTAAAATTTGCCAATATCACCTTGACAGAGGTAGATCATGTTGTATTTTACGAAAAGCCCTTCCTAAAATTTGAACGTTTACTCGAAACTTATGTCCATTTTGCCCCCAAGGGATTAAAGTCTTTCTTAAAATCGATGCCGATATGGTTAAAGGATAAACTATTCATCAAAAAAAATATAGCCAAAGCACTTAATACGATAGATCCCAACTGGAGAAAATCGCGCACCATCCTATTTGCGGATCACCACCACGCCCATGCAGCCTCCGCTTTTTACCCCAGTCCATTTGAACAAGCTGTGGTACTAACCGTAGATGGTGTGGGCGAATGGGCAACAACAACGCTTTCAATAGGCAGTTTCGCACAACTGACTTTAAAAAAAGAGATCAATTTCCCTAACTCCATCGGACTTTTATATTCTGCTTTCACCTATTATTTAGGTTTCAAAGTCAATTCTGACGAATATAAAGTAATGGGTTTAGCTTCTTACGGTACACCGGTATACAAACAGCTCATTTATGATCATTTGATTGATGTTAAAGCAGATGGTTCCTTTCTCCTGAACATGGATTATTTTGATTACTGTACAGGACTGAAAATGACCAGTAAAAAATTCGACAAGCTTTTTGGCCATCCCGCCCGTGAAAAAGGCGAAGAATTGTTGACATTTCACAAAGACATGGCAAGTTCCATACAAAAAGTGACTGAAGAGATCATGATTAAACTGACTCAAAGTCTTTACAGGGAATTTGCAATAGATAATCTCTGTATTGCAGGCGGCGTTGCGCTAAACTGTATAGTGAATTCAGCCATCAGACAACATTCTGGTTTCAAACGGATCTGGATACAACCCGCCGCAGGAGATGCTGGTGGCGCATTGGGTGCAGCTTACAGCGTATATTACACACATTTATCGGGCGTTAGAAATGCCAATTTGCAGTCCGATGCTATGAAACAATCACTGCTTGGTCCAAGCTATACGCAAAAAGAAGTTATTGAAGCACTCTCTGCCTACGGCCTAAATTACGAAAAAGTTGAGCATGAACTTTATTATCGTAAAATAGCAGCGTATTTAGCCGATGGCAAAGTAATTGCATATTTCAAAGGCAGAACAGAGTTTGGTCCAAGAGCGCTTGGTTGCCGAAGTATTTTCGCAGACCCCAGAAACAGTGAGATGAAAGCGATACTAAATGCAAAAATTAAGCTTAGAGAGTCTTTTCGCCCGTTTGCTCCCGCTATTTTGGATGAATTCGCAGATTTATATTTTGGTGAAGGATCAAAAAACCGCTATATGTTATTTACAGAAAACTATTCAGACAATAGCAATGGCCATCAGGCATCCAATGCAGTTTTAATTCCGGGGGCAGTACATGTTGATGGAACAGCGCGTGTTCAGATCGTAAACCAAATACATCATCCTGATTTTCATGAGGTAATTACTGCTTTTTACAACCTCACGGGATGCCCTGCAGTCATTAACACCTCCTTAAATGTAATGAACGAACCCATGGCTTCCAGTCCGGAAGATGCCATATGCTGCTTCCTAAATACAGAAATTGATATTCTGGCTATTGAAGGTTTACTCATTGATAAAAAAAAGATCGGGCTTTGATGATTTAAGCATACTTAACATCCTTTATCATTGATTATGCTAAAAAATGAGATATAAAATAATGCTATACTGCACTTGGCAGTACTGAAACGCTTCAGATGATGTTATGGCAGGTCATTCAACAGGCTACAAATTAAATTATTTTAAATCGCTGTTTATCAGTATTTCAATATTCGTGCATGCTAAAAACCGACGTCATCTCGACCGAAAAAACGCGAAGTGGAGAAATCTTTGAACCATGTTAGAGATTTAGCTTCGCTGCGCCCTTGGGTTCTCCACTGCAGTCGAAACGAACCCTCCGTATCTCAGCACCACTAAAAAGCATTTGAAAAACGCTAATCTCTACATTGACAAACACTTAAAAAGTATCATCATCTGATAGTTATCGGATGATGATATTATGAGGATATATACCGTTAAATCCCCCGATCGCTCATATTGATTTTTAATGTAATAAATTACCTCTTATGATAACAATCCCCCCTATCTCTTTCCTACACCCTCGCTCGTCATAATTATTCTTTTAAGCGTTCCATCTTTGTTGTAAAAAATTTCATCAACACAAACCGATCTGTTATTGCTTCCACCTCCCGGCTGCATGCCCCCATTGTGATAAAAGAAATACCATTTGTTTTTAAATGCAACAATAGCTTGATGGTTGGTATCGCTATTTCCGGCGATTTCATTCAAAATACCCCGATATTTCCAAGGTCCATTAAGAGATTTACTAGTAGCATATGCAATTTTTTCTGGGAAACCAGTAGCATAAGACAGATAATAGGTTCCCTTTTCCTCATGTATCCATGGTGCTTCAGTAAAGTTAAAGCCTTCAAAATTGATCCTTTTTACAGCCCCATCAATTTCGATCATATTTTCTTTTAGTTTTGCATAGTAACACTCACTGTTCCCCCAAAATATCCATCCCTGCCCATTTTTATCCAGGAAAACTGTTGGATCAATACATGCCCAGTAATTTTTGGAGTCATAACAATCTTTATTGGTCAGAAGAGGTTTTCCAAGCGCATCTTTATACGGACCTTCAGGTTTATCAGAAACCGCAACGCCTATGCCCAGCGCATTGGTGCTGATATACCAGTAGTATTTACCATTGCGTTTAATCACCTGACCCGCATAAGCGTCGCCACCCTTTGCCCACGAAAAATCGGACAGCTTAAGTGGAACAGGGTACTGTGTCCAGTTTTTCATATCAGTTGTTGAAAAAACCGACCAATCTTCCATTTTAAAAGTTTTTTGCTTGCCACCTGCATCATGCCCCGTAAATAGCCATAGTTTTCCCTGATCAACGATTGCTGCCGGATCTGCAGTATATTGGTGCGTGATAATCGGGTTTCCATCCGCTACAAATTGAAACCGATCGCCAGGAAGTTTAGGAATAAGCAATTCACCAGGCATACCTTTCCAGATGTTATTCAGCTGGCGGGCCTCCTGACCGGTTAGCCCGATCACACTTCCATGTCTGGGGAAAAAGTTCTTTGTAAATGACAATGGGGCGTCGCTAAAGTTAAACAGGTCGGTACTCTTCTGATATTCATACCTACCTTTTGTATACAGATCATACATCAGTACATAATCTGGAGAATCATTCAGTTTAAAAATACTTGATCCTTCCACCGGAGTGGTCGTTCCCGCGTAAACATCAAGGTATTTAAAGTCCTCCAACCAAGGTCCCTGCAATGAGCGGGAAGTGGCCTGCTGGATTCCATTTTTCACTTCCTTTCCATCTACTTTGGTATTTCCTTTATAAAAGAAGTGGTAAATACCGTCCTTAAAAATAATATCACCATCAATACCGCCAAATTTCGGGCTAAACATTAAAGTTGGCTCCTTTTCAAAACCTGTGAAGTCTTGGTTAGCGTAGGCGCCATAAAAATCAAGCTTTTCATTATCCTCAAACCTGATGGTAAAATATACCAGGTATTTTCTTGCTATTGGATCATAAATCGTTTGAGGGGCCCATACCCACTTCACCTTCCCAAAAGTTGCCGGATATGCTTTTGCCAGGTCTACAGCACTATGGGTCCAATGGCTCAAATCTGAAGATTTTAACATCACTATTCCCGTATTTTTAGCCCAGCCATTTTTATGGGTGTTCATATCTGTTGCCGTTATCAAAAATCCGCTCGCATCTTCCTTTCTAACGATATGCGGATCTCGGATGCCGCCAGAGTTAGCAATGGTATCCGATTTTATTATGGGATTATTTTGATTCAGTGCAGACCAGTTTATTCCATCAGCACTCGCTGCAAACCGGAGCTGCTCTTGTCCATTCCCTGGTCCCGATCCTTCAAAATAGGCAAAAAGATACCCTTCAAATTTCTTTGAATATTTCACTTCCTGGGAAAAACCGCTAAAAAAAACAATTGCTAAAGCGAAAGTTAATAATGTAGATCTCATGTAATACTTCATAATTTAAATTAAGTTGGGTGTAAATCGATAAGGCGTTTAAAAATTAACCTATGATCTATATTTTGATTGAATTAATAACAATTGGCTAGAAATTATTTGACGATTATTCAATTGGATTACAGCAATTACCAGCAAAATAAATAAACGTACAAATAACACTTATTTTCAAAACTAAAGAAAGACAACGAAATAGCTTAGTATCGCTAAAGCTTTCTGTCTGTATGTATCAAATAACCACTGATACGAAAACTGATCCCATAACACTTATATAAAAATTTTGAAGACATATCAGGCCCAATGCCGATGTGAATGTAGTTACTTCCAAACTTTGTTCCTTAACATCAGGGTAAAATGATTGATTTACCCCCCATAATCGGTTGATTTACATCCCCACTTGTGGTTTACAGGACATTATTTTTGTATTGCAAGTGCGGTTATTTCGATCTCCCTTGTCATCACTAAACCAAATATCATATGAATCGAAAATGTTTACATCAGCAGCAGTTAAGCAGCAATAACTTAGTCTCAGCAACGGGTATGCTCAATCGAAAGGCCTTGCTGATTAAGTAGTCAGCTGAACTAATTTATTCTCATCAAAATCAGGACTTCAATCCAAACACCCGAAGATTTTTTGAATTCAAAAATTTTACGCCTTTGGGAAATATAAAACCTTGGTTGTCGCGTAAACTGCCATTCAAAAACCTTAACTTAATTATGAAAAACAAAATGCTTTTTTTAAAGTACGCGGGTGCAATTTTATTAGCTGCCGTTTGCACTATCAGCTGTAAGAAAGGTGCCGAGGTAATTCCTAATGATACAGAAACGTTTAATTCGGCAATAACCAAGCGGAAAATTCAAGCCATACAAGCTATTGAAATCCCACAGGCACTTGCAAATGGAACTTTTTATATCATGAGTAAAACAAGCAGCAAGGTAATAGATGTGCCCGGAGGCCAAAATGGGAACAATACAAGTGTATGGCAGTGGGGAGGAACAGGTGGCACTAACCAACAATGGAAACTGACAGCCTTATCAGGAGGATACTACAGTATAATTGGAGTAGAAAGCAACCGCGCATTGACTGCTGCCGATAATACAGATGGCGGCAATATCCAGATAAATGACTATACTGGTGCCAACAATCAGCAATGGCAGTTTGTGGCATTAGGAAGCAACTACTATCGCATTGTAAACAGGGCAAGCGGAAAGGTACTGGATTTATGGGGATCGTCATTGGACGACGGCGGCGATATCAACCAGTATGCTTCACATGGTGGCGAGAACCAGCAATGGGTTTTGGTGAAAACAAAATATAACGGACAGGTTGGCTGGACATGGACATCAACTAATGGCGTCCCTGCTGATGTGATTACCAGAATAACCAATGCAATGAATGATGCATGTGCACGCTACAATGCCGGTGCAGATTGGGCTGCAAGAACCCTTAGTGTTTCTTACAATACAGGTGTACCAACGGCTGAAGCCAATGTAAATGGCAGCATCAGTTTCGGTGCAAATACAAGTTATCAGAATGTGCGCACAGCGATGCATGAAATGGGGCATTGCTATGGCGTGGGACAAACTCAAGGCTGGTATGACCTGACCAATGGAGGAACGTACTCTGGTACAAATGGTATTGCGACCATTAGGGCGTTAGAAACACCTACCAGTAATATCAGTGCCGGAGGTGGCCACTTTTGGCCTTACGGATTGAATTATGATTCAGAATGGTCGGAAACAAATGCATTCAGACATGTGAAAATTTTACGTGCCATGGATTTAGACGGAGTTTATTAGTTGGTTAGTTAGATAGCTTACGGGAGCGTTGATTGAATAACTCTGGTTATAAATTGATACTCCCAATTAGCTATTTTCTCCAGAGATTCTATCTCCAAAATTTAACATAAAGTTGTGATGATGCCATATTTCATTTGTTGAGATTGGCATCGTCTTTTTCTGCCTGATGACTTAGTATTACCAGATACAACCTCACCAATACCATTCCTGGATATAAGCTATATCAAAATTGCCGGCATAAACATTTTGTATACCTATTCCTGGGGTTGGAATGAATTGGCAGATGTAAGCAGATTGCCCAATCAAAATCTACAATTCTGCGGCTATTTTGCCCCATTTCGCTTTAAACATGGCAACGATATCATTCTTAGCCTTTTAAATCGGCTCAAGACCCTCCTGCCTAGTAATTCATTTAAATAAAACATGGCGCACTAAAAATACGGTTTGGTACATTTCGCAAGAAAGAGAATTGGCAGCCAACCACGTTGATCCTTCAAAATAAATTGCTATAAAAAATAAATTAAACGTTATCATAACATTTAATTTAAAATCACTAACTTAGTGTAAACAGTGCGTAGCTTAAGGCAATCATTGTTACTAACCAAATTCATACGTCTAACCAGGATAGGATCATGGATTCTTCAAGGAAACTAAGTTTTAATACCTGCAAATACATTGATATGCATGAAATCGCACTGAATACCAAAAGTCAGATTCTTCAAAAAAACTGACCAATTATGCCAAAATACCTGCTGTTATTATCCTTTTTGTTATTTATCACCGGGCGTATTAAAGCCGATCAAAATGATGAGCGCCTGTTTGATATAAATGAAGGACTCTCCAATAATTCGGTAAGGTGTATATTTCAAGATCATTATGGTTATATGTGGTTCGGCACTTACGATGGACTGAACCGTTATGATGGAAGTGTTGTTAAGGTGTTTCGTAACCGGCTTAAAGATGATTATTCACTTCCGCATAACTATATTTATTGTATTGCCGAAGATGCGGAAGATAACATCTGGGTTGGCACCGGGCAAGGCGTGGCCATACATGATGCGCTAAGTGGAAAATTTGAGCCGGCATATTATTCGTCCCGGCGAGGGGATAAACCTTACAAATTAACGGTTGCGGTGAACACTATAGTGCGTGACTCAAAGGATAATTTATTTATCGGGACAAACGGGGCCGGAATGTTTTATAAAGGCAAGAAAGACAAATATCCTTACCAGATAGTCAATAGCGATAAAAATCAGCCACTTACCAATGCTAATATAACCAGTATAGCGGAAGGGAATCAAAACCATATTTGGATTACTATAAGTGGGATGGGACTATATCACTTTGATGTCCAGCAAAAAAAAATGGTTCTGGTAAATACAGAGCCGAAGCTTACCAATTGTATGCTGGCGAAAGAAAATTATTTATACGTGGGAACCAGAGAGGGCCTTTACCAATTTTCGGTTAGCTATGGCAAAAACACGCCAAAGGTCTCATCCAGAAAAAAGCTTTCTAACGGAAATATATTATCACTCCTGCTAAATCCTGGATATAAACTCTGGATGGGAACTGAAGGCCGTGGTTTGTCAATTTTGGATTTAAAGACATTACAAATTAGCCAGACTAAACTCACACAGCGTAGCGCTAACTACACAAGCGGTGAAACTATACCGTATATGTATAGTGACAAAGATAACCGTAAATGGATAGCCAGATTAAATGGAGGTGTTGTGATTATTGATAGTATAAAAAAGTATTTTCAGACATTCAGTAACAACCCACTTGTCGAAAACAGCCTGATCCACGATTATGTATCCTGCCTGGATGAAAAAGTTAACGGCGACATTTGGATTGGAACAGATGGAGGCGGTATGAGCTTGTACTCCAAAAAAACAAATAGCTTTACCCATTTCAGTCATGATCCGGCCAAATCAAATTCTTTAAGCAACAACCTCGTTACAAGCATATTAACAGATAAAAAAAACAACACATGGGTAAGCACTTTTGGTGGTGGTATTAATAGGTACAATGAACAGACCCAATCCTTTAAGAGATATCATTGCATAAATAAAGAAGGCCCGGAGAGCAATTATATCTGGCTAATTTACCAGGATCATAAAGATATGATTTGGGCAACCGCAGTTGTTGATGGAGGAATATATAAATTGAACGCTCAAAATGATCAGTTTGAACTCTTTGATGCCAGCCTTTCTGACCTTAATGCACTTAAAGAGGATTCTTTCCATCAGCTCTGGGCGGGCACCTCATACGATCTGGTAAAGATAGATACCCGAGCAAAAAAACACATTTATTATCCCGTGGGCAAACCGGTTAGGGCGATATTCGAAGATCGGGACAAAAACCTCTGGCTTGGCACTGAAGGCGGTGGTTTGATACTTTTCGATAAGCTAAATGGAAAAATAAAGACACAGTTTTCTGATGCAGAAGGTCTGTGCAACAATTCGGTGCTTAACATTCTTCAAGATGACCAAGGGTATCTTTGGCTCAGTACTTACAATGGCTTATCCCGGTTCGATCCAGTGCATAAAACCTTTAACAATTATTATAGTGAGAATGGTTTGTCGAGCAATCAATTTTCTTACAATGCCGCTTTGCGACTAAAATCCGGAGAAATGGCATTCGGTAGCGTCAAAGGTTTTACGCTTTTTAATCCGAAAATTTTTTTGGGAAATACGGCAAAACTCTCGGCCCCATACCTATCTTCGGTATATGTAAATAATCAATTCATTAAAGCGAACGATGAGTTGGTAGACCACACAACTAAAGGAAGGATTTCTGAAATAACCGTACCTTATAATGATGCGGCATTTTCATTTACTTTTTCTGCTATAGATTTTGCAGACAGAGGCACAATAAAATTTGCATACCATCTGGAAGGAGGCAATAGTGGATGGATGGAAACCAAAGCGGCTAATCCGGTCACCTTTCTTCGGTTAACTGACGGTAAATATATATTACACGTTAAACGTAATAATTATATTGGTGAATGGGGACCAGACAACTGCTTACTCATTATAAATGTACTCCCTCCCTGGTACCGCAGCTGGCTTGCATACCTTTGCTATGTTATTTTTGGTTCTGCGTTAATATATGCCTACAATGGTTACAGAGTACGCCAGGCAAATTTAAATTACGAAATCAAAACGGCTCACGTAAATGCACAAAAAGAAAAAGAGCTGAACGAGAAAAAGTTTGCTTTCTTCACCAATGTTTCACACGAGTTTCGCACACCATTAACCTTGATTATCAATCCCCTAAAAGATTATATACATGATCATCCCGGTTCTGGCAGCAAAGGAGGTCTTGATCTTGTTTACCAAAATGCAAAACGATTGCTGAAATTGGTAGATCAGCTACTCCTGTTTCGAAAAGTTGGAGGGGAAAGCGAAGATTTAAGAATTTCGAAACTCTCTTTTTCCGAAATCTGCAAAGAAGTTCACAATAGTTTTTCGGGACAGGCAACATTAAAAAACTTAGACTACCAATTTATTTGCACTGATACTGCCGTTGAACTATATGGCGACAGGGAAAAGTTACAGGCAATCCTTTACAACTTAATTTCCAACGCAATTAAATTTACCAAACCTAACGGTGAAATTAAAATGCAGATATGGGAAACGGAAGATACAGTAGCGTTGAGTTTAAAAGACAGCGGTATCGGTATTGATAGCAGTGTTAAAGAAAAATTGTTCGATCGATTTTATCAGGTCAGGGAAAACAGCACGGTATCTGGATTCGGCATTGGCCTTTACCTGGTGAAACAATTTGTGGATCAGCATTGTGGACAGATCTCTTATGAAAGTATGACTGGAAACGGAACTACATTCTTTCTATTTTTCAGAAAAGGGAAAAGTCATTTCGGCGACCTCCCTGTTTATGATGACTTTCCATCGGATAGCTACCAGGCTGAGAATTCGGCGAAACTGACCCCGCCAACATTAAAAACAGATCCGAATCTCTTACTGAATGTACAAGACCTTATCCTGATTGTGGAGGATAATCAAAGTATAAGAGAATACATTCAAGGTATATTTAAGAACGATCACCTCGTTATTACTGCCTCTAGCGGAAAAGAGGGACTAGAACAGGCCATGCAACATTTGCCCGATATCATTATCAGTGATATTCTCATGGAAGATGGCACTGGGCTGGAGCTATGCAGTGCGATCAAAAACAACCCTTCGCTGGGACACATTCCTGTAATTTTACTAACGGCATTGTCTGATGCTGAAAATCGGTTAAAAGGTACCCAATGTGGCGCAGATGATTACATTACCAAACCATTTGAAAAGGATCTGTTAATAGCAAGGGTTAAAGCGTTGCTTGAAAACCGGACCAAACTCCAGCAATATTTCTATAACGAGATCACTTTCAAAAAGCAAAATTTCAAAATCTCACCAGAGTACCGTGAGTTTTTATCAACCTGCATTAGTATTATAGAGCGGAATATTGCAGATGAATCCTTTAACATCAAGAAATTTTCGCAGGAGATTGGCATGAGCCATTCAGGCCTTTACCGAAAGGTGAAATCTATTTCCGGTCAATCAATTGCCGGCTTCATTCGCTTTATCCGTCTGAGAAAATCTGCTGAACTCATGGTTGAAACCAACTATAGCATTAAAGAGATCGCCTGGGAAGTGGGTATCAATGACATTAAATATTTCCGTAAACAATTTAGCGCATTATTCGGGATGAATCCCTCTGACTATATTAAAACCTATCGAAATACGCCTAAAAAATAAATATATTTCAAGGCCTAATCCTTGTATAAAGCTTTCAATAAAAGATGTAAAACAATATTCGTCATCAACCGAAGTAATGGAGAGATCTTTGAACCATGTTAAAGGATTTCCATTGTGGCCTAACGATATGGAGTTCTATCAGTACCTTAAAAATGTCGTCATTGCGAGGAGAAACGACGAAGCAATCTTTCATATTAACGATCCTTGCTGTAAAAATGACTTCCCCGAAAGGTTGAAACAAGTTGTCGGCTGAAAAAGCTTTTGCCTGTCCGATAGCTATAGGATGACGATTTTTTAGAGTGATCCTTAACGTTAACTTTCTCTGTCAATCCTATTGATTTTAAAAAATAAATTAACCCTTCAGGCTAACATTTATCTATATATATGATACGCAATCATTCTGTTATTAAAAATACGACTTAGGCACAAAATGTTTTTCCACCACAAAAATATGCTTTATGCCATCCGCAAAATCAGTTGATTTTGGATTGATCAAGCGCCATAATTGCTACTTTTTAACAACCAACTTTGATTCTGTTCAGGTTCAATGCAACCTTTTGCAAAGGTATTTCCATCAACAATTTGTCGCGGTTTTAATGGTTTTAAAAGCTGTAAAAAAGTAAGAGCTGCATTAAAAAACTAATTTATAGCGATAGCGGAACTTAAAACCACTTTAAATAAGCCTAAAGGCAAAAATTGACGATTTACCCCCTCTTATTTGAACGATTTATTCCCCTGGCTAATGTCTTCTCACGCTACATTAGTGCCCATAATACAACAAACAAACTTGTCAACTAAACTTAACTGAACGCATTTCTTTGACAAAAGCCAACAACAGGAAAATGTAGTAATGCCCTACCTATTTGTTGTATTAACCGGCTGTATACTACGCTTAAACTTTGCACAGATACTATAGCCTTTTAACCAGATATAAAGACATACCAGCACTAACCAAACAAACTAGCTATCATGAGATACTGGTTTGGAATCTATAAACCAATTATGAACCCTTTAAAAGCTTATGTATGAAAAGATAATGTATCCCTAGTCCTAAATGATCTCAAATCTTAATTATTAAAACTCCAAACAGCACAATATATGACTAACCAAACTTTACAAAAAAAAATTATTCCTAAAATTCTCTTACTATTTCTACTGATTGCACCATGCATCAGCTTTGCGCAAAACAATGAAATTATTGTTAAGGGCAAGGTCAGTTCTGATACCACAACAATTGTTGGTGTTACGGTACAATTAAAAAACTCAAAAAAAATAGTTTCTACAGATGCCGAAGGAAAATACTCCATCAAGGTACCTTCTGATGGTATTCTCGTATTTAGCTATACAGGATTCGAAAAACAGGAAGTCGCCATCAACGGACGACCTGTTGTTAATGTCATGCTAAAATCGAGTGAAAATACACTAAACCAGGTGGTGATAACAGGTTTTGGTGGCTCACAAAAAAAGGCAAGTGCCATTAGTTCGATTACAACAGTGAATGTAAAAGATCTAAAAGGTCCGACCGGAAACCTAACGAATACCCTCGCAGGTAGAATACCAGGGATGATTTCTTTCCAGCGTAGCGGTGAGCCAGGTCTGGGAACAGATAACTCCTCGTTTTTTATACGTGGCCTTTCTACATTTGGTTCAGGTAAGCAGGATCCCTTGATTTTAATTGATGGAGTTGAATCATCTACTACCGACCTTGCCCGCCTGCAGCCTGATGACATCTCTGACTTTTCAGTACTGAAAGATGCGGCAGCAGCTGCAGTATACGGTGCCAGAGGAGCCAACGGGGTTGTACTGGTAAACACTAAAATGGGGAAAGAAGGCACAACACAGTTTTTTTTCCGTGCCGAAAACCGCATGTCGAGCAATACAGAAAATTTCAAGTTGGCAGATAATATTACTTATATGCGTTTGGCTAACGAAGCGTTGCTTACCCGATCGCCATTGGCCAAACCTACGTATAGCGAAAGCAAAATCAACCATACCATTGCGGGAGACGATCCTAATCTCTACCCTAACAACAATTGGATGGATAAGATGATCAAAGATCGAACGCTAAATCAAAGCTATAACCTTAATATCAGTGGTGGTAATGCGCGGACAAAATATTATATCTCGGGCACATATAACCAGGACAATGGCGTTTTAAAGGTAGACCCCATAAATAACTTCAACAGTAACATTAAATTGGCGAACTACTCCATTCGTTCCAATATCAGCCTCAACCTCACCAGCACCACGCAATTTAATATCCGGATGTATGGACAATTCGACGACTATAACGGGCCAATAGGCGGCGGCGGATTATCATTTAATAATGTTCTTTGGGCTAATCCGGTGATGTTTCCTGCCGTTTATCCAAAATCAAAGTTACCTTATTCCGATCACCCCTTGTTTGGATCTGGCCGTATTGTGGATGCAGGAGGAATCACCACATCGCTTTATGTAAATCCATACGCAGAAATGGTGAAAGGTTACAGCGTGTACAAAACATCCAATATACAGCCACAGCTCGAGCTTCAGCAAAACCTAAACGCTATCACTCCGGGGCTAAATTTCCGAACAATGGCTTATTTAAGAAGATATTCGTTCTATTCGGCAGACCGGAGTTATAACCCTTTTTACTATGAGGCCATTGTAGACCCGATAACGCTTGATTATAGTTTAAATGTATTAAACAGTGGAACCGGCGTAACTGCAGGAACACCGGGTACAGAGTACTTGGGCTTTCAGCAGACCGGTAAAAAGCTGGATTCGCGTTTTTGGCTGGAAGGTGCTTTAACTTACAATCGCACCTTTAAAAAACACGCGGTAAGTGGTTCTTTAATATCTTTTATGTCTAACTATGAAGCAGCTGACGCCAATGACCTGACCGCATCTCTACCACAGCGAAACCAAGGTATTTCAGGCCGTTTCTCTTATGGGTTTGATGACCGGTATCTGGCAGAATTTAACTTCGGTTATAATGGTTCAGAACGTTTTGCAAAGAATAACCGGTTTGGCTTCTTCCCTTCTGCAGGTATAGGTTACCGCATTTCTAACGAAAAGTTTTTTAAGCCATTAAAAAGTGTGATCGATCAGCTTAAATTCAGGGCAACCTATGGATTAGTAGGAAATGATCAGATCGGTAATATTGGTGACCGTTTTTTCTACCTGTCTAATGTTAATCTAAATGACGGCGGCTATGGTGCATCATTTGGAACAGGAGACGGAATTCCATTTTATAATCGTCCCGGTGTTTCGATTTCACGATATGCGAATAACAATATTACCTGGGAGGTAAGCAGATCCTTAAATATTGGTATGGATCTTACCGCGTTCAGAGACCTAAACCTTACCGTAGAGGTATACAAACAGTTTCGTTCACAAATATTACAACCAAAATCCAGTGTAGAATCTGCCGCTGGCTTTGAAGCTTTACCTTTTGCCAACTTTGGAAAGGCCGAAACCCAGGGTATAGACTTCACACTGGCTTATCAGCGTTCTTTCAGCGGTGGTGCCTGGGTAAATGTACGTGGAAACTTTACTTATGCAACAAGTAAGTTAAAAGTAAGTGATGAAATCCAGTATTCTCCAGACATTGCTTACTTATCAAGGGTTAACCATTCACTTTCGCAAAGCTGGGGTTTAATTGCGGAAAGATTATTTGCAGATGAGAAAGAGGTAGCCAATTCCCCTCTTCAATATGGAGATAATACGCTGCGTGGAGGTGACATAAAATATAAGGATGTGAATAAAGACGGCATCATTAACGATGATGATATGGTGCCCATCGGTTACCCGCAACAGCCCGAAATTATTTATGGGTTTGGAATATCCAGCGGATTCAAAAGGTTTGATCTGAGTTTCTTTTTCCAGGGGTCAGCAAGGTCTTCATTTTTTATCAGCCCCGATAACACTCAACCGTTTTTTATGAATGGGGGTTTTCAGAATAACCTATTACAAACCATAGCAGATAACCACTGGTCGGAAGATAATCAGAACATGTACGCTTTTTGGCCAAGACTAAGTACCAATCGGATTTATTCGAACAATAGACCTTCAACATGGTGGATGCGTAACGGTAATTTTCTGCGCCTGAAAAGTGTTGACCTAGGATATAATATCCCCGAAATAAAGGCACTGAGATTAAAGAGTACCAGATTGTATTTTTCTGCAACCAACCTGTTCGTCTTCAGCAACTTTAAAATGTGGGACGTGGAAATGGGTGGCAACGGACTAGGATATCCGGTTCAGTCTGTCTACAGCATCGGCGCACAATTCAACTTTTAAGTAACAACAAGAGACTTTCATATGTATAAAATGAAAAAACCATTAAACCAGAACAGGTATATCAGCAAAATCTGCTGGGCTACACTGCTTATGAGCATTACAATTGCTATTACATCATGCAAAAAGTACCTGGATGTAGTACCCGATAATGTTTCTACCATCGATAATGCTTTTAAACTAAGATTAGAGGCAGAGAAATATTTATTTACACTTTATTCCTATCTGCCTAAAAATGGCGACGGCTGGTACAATCCTGGCATGACGGCTGCGGATGAAATCTGGTATCCTCAGGATGATCAGGCACAATGGCATGCTGCTTTTAGAATTGCTGAAGGACAACAAAATAAAGCAGAACCTTATTTTAACGATTGGACCGGCGCCAATAAAGGTCAGAATATAACAACCAAGCCAATTTGGGGTGGAATAAGAAACTGTAACGTTTTTCTGGAGAACCTGGCAGACCAAACCAAAGTACCCGACATTACGCAGGCAGAGCGCTCCCGCTGGATTGGAGAAGCTTTGTTTCTTAAAGCTTTTTATCATTATTATATGTTACGCATGTATGGCCCTATACCGCTAATCAACACCAATGTACCAGTAGATGCTGACCTTGCAGGAGCTTATGTAAAGCGCAAACCCATAGATGAATGCGTAAGCACCATATCTAACTGGTTTGATGAGGCCGCTGCATTATTGCCAGAACGTATCCAGGACGAAAACACGCAAATGGGAAGGGTTACCAAACCTATAGCATTGGCGATGAAGGCAAAGCTACTGATTATGGCGGCGAGTCCGCTATTTAACGGAAACAGCGACTTTGCAAACTTTAGAGATAAAGAGGGCAATAGTCTATTTAATCCAAGTTATGATCCCCAGAAATGGATAATAGCACGCGATGCTGTTAAGGCCGCTATTGATGCTGCCGCCAGGAATGGATTTGCACTGTACACTTACACTAACGACGGATTGGGATTGAGTGATACGACCAGAACGCAGTTAAGCATACGCAATGCCATTACTAAAAAATATGGTATAGAATGTGTCTGGGGAAATGCCCAATCATATTTTATCAATGAAAATCTATGTATGCCACCTACTGAAGACAACGGGGTAAACGGCCGGGGGCCGGGAGCTGGTGTTTGGGCGCCGCCAATCAAGGTGGTGAAACTATTCTATACTTCAAACGGGGTACCAATGGAAGAAGATAAAACATTAGATTTCAGTAAATACAGTCAGTTAAGAACGGCTACAGACAAGGAACGTTTTTATATCAAAAATGGTTTTACAACCGCCAGGCTCAATTTCGACAGAGAACCACGTTTCTATGCCGATTTAGGATTTGACGGATCCATCTGGTATATGAAAGATGGTAATAACAGAGGCAGTGACGAAGATAATTTTTATGTAAGAGCAAAAAATGGAGACAAAGCAGGTTTCGGTAACGATTTCAGGAATTGGAGCGAAACCGGTTATTTTATCAAAAAACTGGTGAACTGGGAATCTACTACCAACAACAATTCGGTTGCTTGGCGCCAATATCCCTGGCCCGAAGTTAGGATGGCAGACCTTTATTTACTTTATGCTGAAGCCGAAAATGAAGTAAATGGCGGTTCAACCGTGGCCATACAATATTTAGACAGAATAAGATCACGTGCAGGACTTAAAGGAATTGTAGAATCTTGGACAGCATATTCAAATAATCCTAGAAAATATAGTACTAAAGAAGGCTTGCGCGCCATTATACACAGGGAACGCGCGATCGAGATGATGTTTGAAGGTCAACGTTTCTGGGATCTACGCCGTTGGAAGGAAGCATCAGAAGAACTTCAAAAAGACATCACGGGCTGGAATATCATCGGCAAAACCGATGCGACTTATTATCAGGAACGTTTCATCTTCAGTCAGCGTTTTATCGCTCCGAGAGATTATTTCTGGCCGATTGGTAACTATGATACCCGACGGAACACGAACCTTGTAGAGAATCCAGGCTGGTAATATAAAAAATGAATAGGTAAATATATTTTATATGAAAAATAAACTAAAAATCCTGGCGATAGTAGCTTATTCCATCATCCTTTTAGCTTCATGCAAAAAAGGGGAAGACATAAGCACCAATGAACCAGTTGACAATGATCCAAGTGCTCCTGCTCAGGTGAGCAATATAAGTGTAGTTAACCAGAATGGAAAAGCGACAATTACCTATACGGTGCCTAAAGATCCTCGGTTGCTGATTGTAAAAGCAGTATATAATTTGTCGTCTGGTAAGCAATATGAAGCGCAGACTTCCTATTACAACAACTCGCTGGAGGTGAGTGGCTTTGCTGATACCGAGGAACATGAAGTAAAAGTATACTCCGTTAGTCGTTCAGGAGTATTATCAGAACCCATAATAGTAAAGGTAAAACCTTTAATTGCCCCAATCTGGCAGACATTTAAAAGTTTAAAATTGCAAAATGCTTTTGGCGGCTACAACCTGACTGCATTAAACCCCTCAAAAGGCAATGTAAATATCATGGTCATCGGCAAAAATGTGTATAACGAATATGTTGCAGATTATGATAAAAGTGTTTTTACCAATATAGACAGTATCTTCTCTAAAGTTAGGGGTTTAGATACAAACGTGCATCGGTTTGGTTTCTTTGTACAAGACAGATGGGGTAATAAGACCGATACGATCTATCAGGATATCAAGCCAATCTTCGAAGTACAACTGCAAAAATCCAGATTTCAGGAATATAAACTCCCTGGCGATCCACCAATGTGGGGAGCGGTTAGCAAAGCCTGGGATGGCAGATATGGCTGGGAAGCTTGTTTTACACAACAGATAGCAGGCGGTAATGGACCTCATACAGTCACCTTTAGTCTAGGTATATCTGCAAAGCTAAGCCGAATCTGGATGCGTCCATACGCCGAAGTAAACCCGCTACGGTACTATTACCTCCAGGCCATGCGTCGCTTTGAAATTTACGGATCAGATAATCCCAATCCAAATGGTGCTATCGATAGAAGTTGGGTTCTTTTAGGCTCTTATACTATTACTAAGCCATCAGGCCTGCCTTATGGGGTCGAAAATGACCTGGATACGCAAACTGCTCAGGCAGGTTTTGATTTACCATGTGATCTTTCTGCACCAAAAGTAAGATATATCCGGGTACGTTGCCTGGAGAATTGGGTTGGTGGAACAGGTCTGAATATAGATGAACTTACGGTATATGGCGATACCCGATAAGAATTGGTAACAAACTGTCCAACATATTTGGGAGACCATGTACCGGATTAAAAAGAGAATAAAAATATTGTAAAATGGAAAACAGAAAATTGATAATGATAACAACCATTGCAATGCTAACGCTTGCTATGGTTTCCTGCTCCAAATGGGACGATTTTAAGAAATATACCGCCGATGGAGAAACGATTTATAGCGGTAAAGTTGACTCTTTAAAAATACTGCCTGGGAGACTTCGCGTTCAACTAAAGGGTCTGCTATCTGCAGATGCTAAAATTGAAAAGATTAAGATTACCTGGAATGACAAAAAAGATTCTTTAGTTTTTGGCATTTCGAAAGCCGGGAAGCCTGAAACCATCGACAAAATTTTTAGTGTAGATGAAGGTGTGAAGAATTTCAACGTTCAGACATTCGACGCCAGTGGTAATGCTTCACTAATCGTAACTGCGACAGGCATTGTGTATGGGCCAAAATATGAAAGCAATCTTTTCAACCGCCCTATTCTAAATGCAGAAATGCTAGATAATGGTAGTGCAAAGATTGATTGGGATACCTTTGATACTTCAACAGGAGCAAAAGGAACATGGATTACCTATACCACAACAGCCGAAAAGCGAACAACAGTATTTTCAGGAATTGGTGAAAGTGCTGCAACGCTTTCAAATTACAAACCAAATACAACCTTTAGCTACAAGACAATGTATTTGCCAGTACCTACAGTTATTGACACTTTGTATTCTGCCCAGGAAAGCAGGCTAATCCAGTAAAAAAATAGAGTATCCATGAAATAAAAGAATAGCCTATGGTTTTTATGAGTAGTCAATTAATTTGCTACAGATTAAAATAAAACACCATAGGCTATGGATACAAATATAATTACCAATCAGAAGAAATCAAGGGTTAGCTTTTTTGGTCAGACCATTTATCTAGGTATAGACGTTCACAAAAAGAACTGGAGTGTTACTGTTTATCTTGGAGGCACTTTCTTTCAGACCTTTCATCAGGAGTCTAAATCATTAGTTTTGGCCAATTATTTACATTCCCATTTTCCCGGGGCTGTTTACAAAGCCTGTTACGAGGCTGGTTTCTGTGGTTTTTCGGTACAGCGGGAACTCAGTTCATTAGGCATAGACTGTATAGTTATCAATCCGGCAGACGTTCCCCAAACCAACAAGGGTAGCCTGAGCAAGACCGATGCATCGGATTCCAAGCGATTGGCAATAGCATTATCTAAAGGAATGCTCAATCCTATTCATATTCCCGATAGGGTAACCGAAGCCGACAGGCAGTTGATACGTTATCACAAAAAGATACAGGTGCAGCTCCAGGGCAGGCGCAAATCACTGAAATCAATCTTTCATATTGCAGGTGTAATTATACCAGTTGAACATGATAAACCTTATTGGACAGGTAATTTTGTGAAGTGGCTGCGCTCACTTGCCCTTGCAGAAACTTCACTTAATAAAACCATACAGCTTATAGTGGATGATGTGGAGGTATTTCGTAAGCGTCTGCTGGAAACCAATAAACTGATCAGGGAACTTTCCGTTAGTGATCGGTATAGTGAGGTATTTACAGTGCTCAGCTCTGCCCCGGGCATTGGCATCATTACAGCCATGACAATGCTGACCGAAATCGGCAACATTGAACGTTTTGATACCTTTGCACGCTTCAATTCCTTTATCGGGCTATGCCCCAGTGAGTTCTCTTCGGGCGAAGATACCCGAAAAGGTGGCATGACCCCTAGGAACCATTCGGCAATACGGCCTCTGATAATCGAAGCAGCGTGGATAGCTATCAGAACGGATCCCGTACTGGCACTGAAATTTAACGAACTTATAGTCACCAGGACAAAGAAAAGAGCAATCGTCGTGATCGCCAGAAAATTACTTTCCAGGATTTACTGTATCTGGACAAAAAAACAGGAATATGAAAAGGGCATTCTAAAATAGGACAACAATATATTATAGTAAAAGCATTTCCACCTTAATGTTCCCGACTACTTGATACAGCCTGAATTCGGTTTCTTTAAAAGAGTTTGTAGCGGAATGTTAAATTAAATCTAATGGATACCTGTAACGTTGATTACTAATAGGAGGCTGAAATTATTATCTTTTACTATATTTGATAGGAAAAAAATAAACGCCTGAGAAAGTGCACCTTCTGAGATGAACATGGTGCCTTTCAAAGGAAATTTATTGACTTTACTCAGCCATTTATAGGATTTTATTCATAGGAGGCTGTATCATTAATATAGAATTGTCATTCTAAGTCTATCGAAGGACACGCCATAATACCATTTAAGGCGTTTCGATACTTCGTCAGGTTCAGTACAGGCTATGCTCAAGGTTACACATTGAGAAAAACATTGTTTATGATACAGCCTCTATTGACTTTAGAATTACAGATGTAATCTGCATCATAGATAGTATTAATATCGCAGAAAACCTACCCTTTGCTCCCGATGGATGCGCTCATAAAAATCTGATTGACCGCCAATGCAATGATAAGGTGTATGAACTTTATTTTAAGATTGCAGAACAATCATGGAAATAATCCACCGAATATCTCTTTAAAGGTACAATTAAGCTCCATTCATATTTTGACAACCCACAAGTCAAAACACACATAACAATATCAATATCAGTCTATTAATTGTTAAAATACAAGAATACTAGCCTGTATTATTACTTATGTTTGAGCAAACAACTTAAAAAACTATATGAAACTAAAAACTGACCTGTACAAGCTCCTTGGGCTTATGAAATTAGCGTTATTTTTATTACTGCTTTTACCTATGTTTTTCTTTATTGGCTGCAAAAAAGGGAAATCGCTTGAAGAAGTTTCTACTACTCCCGAGAAGGGGAAGGATACACTATCCATTTATATTCCAAATGAATATAAACAAATGGATTTTAATAACAAAAACAGTACATGGAGTTACACAAGAAGTAGTCAATCAGAACATTTTATTGTTTTTTGGGATCTCAAATATGGCAGTGATAATCCAGGCTCCCAAAATATACCTGCAAAATATAGGGTAGACATTGCTGATTTACTTAAAAAAGCAGAGAGCTTTTATCAGATCAATGTTAATACACTAAAGTTTGCAGAGCTTGGAAAGTCGAAACTGGATAAATATAAGATGCTTATCTTTTTGTATTACCAAGATGAGTGGCGCGCAACCGGGGCTGGTTACGACGATACTATTGGTGCCTTATGGATCAGTCCGCAAACGGTACAACCCGTGGGTTCAGTACTGGCGCATGAAATTGGCCACTGTTTTCAATATCAGGTTTTTTGCGATCAAGGCGGCCAAACTGGATTTAGATATGGTTTTGGTGGGAAACCTAATAATGGTTTTTGGGAGCAGACCGCACAATGGCAATCCTTTCAAAGCTATCCTTCCGAAGCATTTACCTCCTCCAACTTCGGGGTTTATATGGATAATGCCCATCGCCATATCAACCATGAAGCACAGCGATATGCCAGCTACTTTATACACTATTATTGGGCATCTAAACACGGTATTGACATTATCGGAAGAATTTGGCGGGGTGCAATAAAACCAGAAGATCCGATTGAGGCTTATATGCGTTTAACCGGCATTAATGTTAAACAGCTAAACGATGAAATCTACGACGCCGCAACCAAATTTGCAACCTGGGATATCCCAAGCATAAAAACCTTTGGGGCCGACTTTATTGGCAAGCAGCCTTACGATTTTGATAAGTTGGCGGATGGAAGTTTCCAGGTGAAATATACACGCTGCCCGGGCACCACCGGATATAATCTGGTACCATTAAAAATACCGGCCGCAGGTACTGTTTTAAATGCCCAATTTACCGGTTTAGCAAATGCGTCTGGCTATAACCAAGTCGATGCATCCAGGGCAGGCTGGAGATATGGCTATGTTGCATTGCTTAACAACGGTACAAGAGTATATGGTAATATGTTCGACGGTACCAACGGAAATGCAACCTTTACCGTGCCAGCTGATTGCAGCAAACTCTGGTTTGTAGTGTCTGGCGCCCCGAAAACATATACACAACACGGATGGGATGATGATAATACTAACGATGACCAATGGCCTTACAAAGTTAAATTTACAAATACTACACTTTTAAATGACCTCTCCGTGAATCCGGGCGCAACCCCAAAAGATGTTACCTTCTCTATCCCGGTTAAAATAGCGCTTGATCTTAATAACTACACCAGAACTACAGTAAACTTTGATCAGGATAAACTGGTTCAGGCTTTTACGCTTTTACCTGAAAAAATCACCGAAGGTTTAGCAAATAAAACAATAAAGTTCTATGCGATAGAAAGTAATGGTAACTTAAATGCCCAAACAACAGCAAATGGCTATGGGCATTGGTTTAATGCAAGTGGAAATGTAATTAATTGGGGTGCTGATGCAAAAGTTTTTTCAGAACTGGATGCTACCAAGTTAAGTTTTGATCTGGGCCAATTTCCACAACATGTAGCCAAAGGCGATCAATTTACAATAAGCCAGGCGCTTGTTTATGACTATGAAACCAATAAAAAAGTTACCGCTACATTTAAGTTTTTAATCACTATTGAATAATGTTTGGTTTATACAAGGGAACAGTAATTCCAAGCGGAAAGCCACAGCAATTCCAAAAACAGATCTAACAGGGTTTACAAGAACGGCTATAACTTATCTTCATCAGGTTTGGCATACCGTCCGTTCGACCAGTTAGCAACTTAATTTAGCGATATAACTATTATTCTGTGAAATTGCTTTTGAATTATCCAAGTCTGGCAATCTGGCCGGGCTTGGATAATATATCCTCCGCCACCCTATCTCCGCGGCAATTAATTGTGTAAGTATTATTGACAGCAATTTTCAACGATCGTCCAAAGCCAAAAGATTATCCTAATTTTAATTACATTTCCTGTAGGAACCTATTATTGATATTGTCTTATAATTTTATCTGCCTGATCGTCTCTGCTATTTACCTTAAGAATATCATTTTTCAGAATAGTAATGGGCCTTTATAAGACAGTTTCGAAAACTTGTATTTGATATCGCGGTTAAGGTTAATAAAGCCCAATCCAACCTTTCGCAGCCAATATTTTCCAGATCGTCACATTTTAGTACAAAAAGCTTTGATATTTATCAAAAATACTTCAGCCAACGTAAATAACCCGTTACTTTCGCAGAAATTAGGTTCAGTCTCTATAAGTAAATTGCTCATATGCAAAATCGACAAATTTTGTCGGAAATTTCTTACAGATAAGAAACAAAAATAATTTACAAAATGGTAACAATTCCTATAAAATCACGAGGGAAAATGGTACTTGTTTAAGTCAATTTTTTTATTTTTTATAAAGCATCATTTTTTCAGAAATACTTGTTATAGGTTTTTGGAAATATGCATATCAAGAAAAGACATATATTTTTTTGTAAATGAAATGTTGTTAGCTGACAATAATAAGAACTACAGATAATTCTGTCGAATAAACAATAGTCAATGTCCATCATACAACGTCCGTTAGATCTCTCTCCCCTCTTTAACCACTTGCAAAAATACTATCCAATATCACAGGAATATAAGGATGCTTACATTGGATCAGCATATCAGTTAACTTTCAGAAAAACCAAGTTTGTGCTATCACCTCTTCATGCCAATGAATGTATGTATTTTATCGTTAAAGGCTTATTAAGAAATTTTATCAGGCACAGAGGAAAGGACATTACCACAAGGATCAGTTTCGAAGACGAGTTTGTTTGTGCCATAAGCAATCCGGCTAAACAAGAAAAATATTCGGTAGAATATATTCAGGCAATCGAAAACAGCATCCTGATTGCCATTCCATATGTGTTGCTCAATAGCCTTTACGACAGATTCCCTGAAACCAATATTATTGGACGGAAATTGGTTGATATAGAAGCTTTCAAAGCATCAGAAAGGGCAAATCTGGCCAGAATCCCAAAAGCTTCAGACCGTTACGAAATATTGATGAAAAATTATCCGAAGATTTTTAACCGGATGCCCCTTCATTATCTCGCAAGCTATTTAGGAATGCGTAATGAAACATTGAGCAGAGTTAGAGGCAGTCTATACACCTGAAAAATGATTTAATTTATTTTTGAAAAATTTAAGCGTGTAACAAGTGACATCAAGGAATCTGGCGTGGGATTATACCTTGTTCATACGATTGTTAACAACTCCGGAGGAAAAATAGAAATCGAAAACAATGCTGAAGTTGACTCAGTCTTTAAAATATTCCTGAAGAACTAAATTTATAGCGGCCGTTCAGTTTTTGATAATGAATAGCATACAAGAGGCTGTCTCAAAAAGATTTACGCTGGCTTACTAAGCAAATTGTATTTTGATATGTCGTCATTCCCAATTTAATTGAAAACCACGGAGTGCTCATGAATGCCAATTAAAAAAGGAAAACTTATGAATAATCCTAATGCTATTGCTGAGCGCTTTAAGATTAGCTTCTCTGAGCACGCGTTGTTGTTCCCGCCTTCGCAGCAATGACGGGAAACGAAATGAAATTCTGGCCTTAACTCCTAGATTTTACTATTGATACAGCCTAGTTAAATTTTATGTAACCTCCTAAAGCAGTTGTTATCTGCAATTGGTAATTGTGGTCAATCGTTTTGATTTTTCCAATTTAATGTGATATGCTAACGATAAAGCATTTTCAACAATGTATTCCTATCCTCTCGTTATTGGGTCTGAATCGGCAGCACCGCAGTTTTTAAACCTTTTGATGAAACACTCAGATTTAACTTACCTGCCTGTTCTGCTGATTGAACGGTAATAACCAGTTTGCCTTTAAAAACCTTCATTTTTGGCAGGTGAAACAATTCCAGGCTAGTTGCATCGCCATTGGCCACCACTTTATATGTTCCGTTTCCGGTAACTTTAAAAGACAAACTATTCTCTGCATCAGGGCACAAGTTACCGTTAGCATCTACCACGCTCGCTGTAACGTAGGCAAGATCCTTCCCGTCGGCCACTAAAGTTTTACGATCAGATTCCAACACGATATGGTGAGGTTTGCCAGCCGTTTTAACCGTTTGTTCAGCAACAGGTTTACCGTTCTCATCATAGGCAACCACCTTTATTTCTCCGGGCTCGTATTTTACCTCGTTCCACATCAGCCGGTACCTGCTAGTATTCGTAGTTTTATTTTTGCTTTGCCTGCCCTGGCTTTTGTTGTTAATAAATAACTCGGCCGATGGGTAACTGGTGTACACAAATACAGGCGTAACCTGCCCTTCACGGCCGGGAAAAGTCCAGTGGGGAACAATATGCAGTGTGGGTTTTTCGGAATTCCATTTGCTTCGGTAGAGGTAAAAACGATCTTTAGGGATGCCTGCCAGATCAATAATCCCAAAATAAGAGCTGTGCGACGGCCATTTTTCATCGTAAGGCGTAGGTTCGCCCAAATAATCAAAACCTGTCCAAACAAATTCGCCGATTACATATTTCAGCGAATCCTGCATTACAAATTCATCATCCGGAATTTGCGACCAGTTACAGTATTCAAGGTCGTATGATGAACTTTGATTATCATCGTACATTTTCATCTTTTGCGGCACAACAGGAAACTTATACACTCCCCTGGAGCTCACGGTAGAAGCCGTTTCGGAACCCAGTATCATTTCCTGGGGCAGGCGGCTGTAGGCATTTCCGTACCAAAATGGTTTATAATTAAAACCAGGGATATCCAATACGGAGGCAAAGTTATTGTCTAGCGCATCTTTGATCCGGTCCATACCAGCAGTTACCGGCCTGGTTGGATCTTCCCGATGACATATATCCTGCAAAAACTTTACAATCTTACCCCCTTCTTTGGTGGATTGATCGGGTACTTCGTTTCCAATGCTCCACATCACCACAGAAGGATTGTTCCTGTTCGCGCGGATCATGTTCACAACATCTTTTTCTGCCCACTCATCAAAAAGATGGCTGTAGCCGTTTAATACCTTCGGTGCCTTCCATTCATCAAAAGATTCGACCATGAGCATAAATCCCATTTCATCGCATAACTTTACCAGTTCGGGTGCTGGCATATTGTGCGAGGTTCTGATGGCATCACAACCCATATCTTTCAGTAAGGTAAGCTGCCTGCGCAGGGCAGCAACATTTATCGCGGCTCCTAGCGGCCCCAAATCGTGGTGGTTGCAAACTCCTTTAAACTTGCGGTAAACCCCGTTTAGCGAGAAGCCCTTCTGGGCCTCATATTTAATGGAACGGATTCCAAAAATTGTGGTATACTCGTCTTTTAAGGTGTTACCGGCATATAATTTTGTTACGGCAGAATACAAGTTTGGTGTTTCAGGAGACCACAGCTCAGGATTTCTGACCAATAAATCCTGCTCAAACTCGTTCAAATCACCCTCATTCAGAGTCTTGGTTGCTGACGCTACCGTTTTACCTTTGGCATTTACAATGGTCGTTTGCAGGCTCAAAGAAGTATAATTTCCACTCAGGGAGTTTACCTGAGTTCTTATTTTTACACGAGCAAAATCTTTGTTAATTAAAGGCGTGGTAATATAAGTACCCCAAACCGGTATACTTACCTCATCCGTAATAATGACATGTACATTCCGGTACAGACCAGCACCGGGATACCAGCGTGAGGCTTCCGGTAAATTTTCCAGGCTGATGGCGAGTGTATTTTTGCCGACTTTCATTTTGTCGGTTACATCGATTGAAAAAGAATTGTAGCCGTATGCCCATTGCCCAACAGCTTCTCCATTTAAGAACACTTTGGGATAGCTCATGGCGCCATCAATTAATATAACGGCTTTTTTACCTTTTGTAAAGGCAGGCGCAACAAAAGTATTCCGGTACCAGGCTTTGCCAACAAAAGGCAAGCCGCCTGTTCTTCCTGTTTTTAATGATGCCGCTTGCTCACCATTCTGTACAATCTGTACATTTTGGCTATCGTTATTCCCATCAAAAGGTCCTTTTATTGCCCAATCGTGAGGTATACTTACCGTTTCCCATTTTGTATCATCAAAAGCAGGAGTTTTGGATTCAGGAAAATCACCTTTGCTAAACTTCCAGTTTTTTTCCAGCAGATATTCTGTTCTGCCCTGACCATGTACTGCTCCACAAAATAGCACAGTTAACAATAAAATGGATAAACTACGATATGATGATGTTTTGATTTCACTCATCCTCAAATCTAAATGTTAAAACAGTGCTTACCAATATAACGAAAGAACAATGTTAAAATAAGCAAATAAATGGTTTAATTTTAGTTGGTTTTGATTGTAAGGCAAGTTCTAAACAAATGTTTTTTGTATTACTATTCACCGTTCAAAATTCACTTTCCTTGTAACATGATATAAAAATCAATAATAATTACCGGTATTAAGAAGCAAAATTTTTAAGCATACAGTTAGTATAGTTTGATCATTAAATCCCCGCCCGGCTCCGTATTTTAGAAATGTATTTGAACCTTCAAAACAGATAAAATCTGCAGGGGCTTACATCGTAGCGGCAGGCCTTTATGAATTTTTATTTGAATGATAAAAAAGTTGGGAATCATCGCTTAGTCCCCATATGCATGCGTTTCGATAGAAGAAATTATATGTTAATATCAGATAATAAACACGCTTTTCTTTACCATGCAAATGTTTAAGACCTGAGATAGATATGGATTTCACTTGATGCACCTGGCGGGGCTGTATGAATTGTTTCTAAATGGATTTGGTACTGGCTTAACTCTTTCAACAGTTTTATTTTAACAAATCTTTATAAGTCCTTCCAATGGGTAGCTGTTTGCCACCTTTGAGCTGAATACTTTGGGCGCTTACTGAAGCAATATCTTTTTTTCTTACAATATACGATTTATGAATGCGAACAAATCCAAGTTCCTCGTTTTTGGTGATGAAATCCGAAAGCCGTTGTAATACAAGATACTGCTTAAACTTGGTCACGATTTTAATGTATTCGCGAAATCCTTCAATCCACTGGATATCATCTAATAAAACTCTATTCAATTTGTAATCAGATTTAAATGTCAGGTACGATTGCTCCGCATCAGGTGCCGTAAATCTCGAATAATCTATAGCCTTTTGAACTGCCTTTTTGAACCGTTCAGGAAAAACAGGCTTGACGAGGTAGTCAATAACGTCCATATCAAAGGCTTTAGCAGCGTAGGTTGGATCAGCAGTTATGAATATGCAGAGTTTACCTTTTGGAACCGATGCCAGGAAGTCTGTTCCGGATAAACCCGGCATCTCAATATCGAGGATCAGTAGTTCTACAGAATCCAACAATAGATAATTCAAGGCTTCTGTAGAGTCCAAAAAGATATCCAAGAGTTCAATTTCGGGCATGTCCATGCAATATTTTTTGATGAGTTCCAAAGCGGGAGCCTCATCATCAACATAAATGGCCTTTATTGGTTTCATAAGTGTATGGTTAAAATTGCCTTATATATACTACCAGCATTGCTGCTTTCAAAGCTATAATTACTTTGGTAATGGTTTTCGAGAATATTTTTAAGCACTTTCATGCCTACGCCCCTATAGGTGGTGGCATCACTGTTAATTATCTTATTTGAGATTGAATTTTCAATGCAGAATTCCAGTTTAACTTCTGAAATGCTCACTGATGCTTTAATTCGGGCCGACTTGTCAGTTCCCATAGCTGCATATTTGATGGCATTTTCAAACAGCGTGAGATAAATTGTTGGTGGGATCTCCACAATTTCAAATAGATTTTCATCAGGAAAACATAGATCGATATCTAACCCCGAGCCATGTTTCAGTTGATAGAGGCCGCTTAGGGCGATAATCATTTGTAATTCCCTATCAACCGGTATGGTGTTTTTTGAAATCTCATATGTGGTATACTGCATCAAAAGGCTTAACTGCTTAATTAAATTGGCCGAGCTTCCATCTGTAGCATAACTGTGCGAATAGATATTATTTAAAGTGTTAAACAAAAAGTGAGGATTTATTTTTGATTTTAGAAGTTCAAGATCTGCTTCTTTTTTTCTCAGGCTGAGTTCTGCAAGTTCGCGCTCAGCAATTAGTTTGTATTTTGAAATGCCTTGAATAGAAGGAACTAAAATGATGATGATCTGCATCAGGTAAATCATAAAAAGATAACCGCCATCAATCCCTGCCCCGAAAAGTTGAGGCTCAATCAGTATCCTGACCAAACTTGAAATTACAAAAATGGCCGCAATGTAGCGTACATATTCTCCATAGCGCTTCGTCTGGTAATACGCTGGTACCAAAACGCTAAAGCATAATAAATAAACAGGGATGTTAATACAAAGCATAAATAACAACCGCAGTGCTGCCTCTTTTAAGTCCCAAAAGTTCAGATAAACGTAACCGCTCACAGATAAGAATACCAGCCAGAAAACAATGTGCTGAATGATAATTAATCCAGGCCAACGACCATTTACTAAGAAATGCATCACCTTTTTATCAAAAGAGAGCCTGAGCACTAAAATCAGGAGTATAAGGTTGATCAGCAGATTCATTTGTAAGGGGCTTCAATTGTTGTTTGTTAATAATTCATGTAGTTTATTGATATAAATCTTTTTAAGCTTAAGATAGGTGCATATTTATTAACCCGTTACAAATTATAGTGTATCGGAATTAACCAAATATATACAACGGATTAAAATCCGCCTAGTTGAGATTAAATGAAGGCTAATATCCCTATTTTTTTTATAAACGATGGTATGAGCATATCATTTATCAGGTGCTCATTAGTCCTTTTCCTTTTTGCGGGGCGCTTGTTAACAGTAAGTGCTCAGGAAAAAAAGGCCAATAAGCCGCTAAAGTATTACCTGAACGATGATAAAACACACTTTATAGCATTTTCAGGTTATGCGCAGCTTTGGGCAAGATATACCGAGCTGAATCCTGGCAGTAAGATAAATGAAAGTACCGTAAATTCAACCGCTGATATTTCTTTAAGAAGGCTTCGCATGAAAATGGTGGTTGCGCCAACGGATCGGCTTACCATGGTTTTTCAGGGAGGGACAACCAACCTGACTTATCTTTCTGATAATGAAAGTGCTTTTGAATTACTTGATGCCTACGGAGAATATAAATTAAGCAGCAAATTTACCTTAGGGGCAGGCAGATCTAACTGGAAAGGGCTTACCCGTTTTGCTTCTGGCCCAACTGCTACTTTATTATATGATGTACCTTTCATCATGCTGGGTAACGTAAACAGAACAGACCTTACCCTCAGAAACCTGAATGTTTTTTTTAAAGGCCAGCTGGGAAAGTTAGACTACCGTTTTATCATTGCCAAAACTTATGTGCCCCAAAACGGAAAGCCCTTGCAGGACATCTCTACCTTCAATAACCTGGAAGTTAGACCAAACTTTTCATCTTATTTTAAATGGCAGTTTTTTGAAAATGAAAACAGTACTCCTACATCGCCGGGAAGCTATTTAGGTAAAAAAAAGGTATTGACCTTGGGCGTCGGGATGGAATATCAGAAAGATTTGCTCTGGAGCCTGAAATCTGCAGATACCTTGCTAAATGATATGAAACTCTTCTGCGCAGACATTTTCTTCGATACCCCGATTAATTTGAACCGCGGAACATCATTTAATTTTTATTCAGCAGCATTTCATCATGATTATGGGCCAGGTTACATCAGAAATCTGGGCATAAACAATATTGCAAACGGAGTGGATAGTAAACAGGCATCTTTCAATGGAGCTGGCAACAGTTATCCAGTTGTAGGCACCGGATGCAGCTTTTATCTCCAATCTGGTGTAACCCTCCCCTATTTCAATCAACAAAAGAAAAGCCTGAGATTGATGCCCGCATTCGGTTTTCAGTATTCCCGGTTTGAGCGTCTCTCCGACCCCATGATCAGTTATGATCTGGGCCTTACCTTACTGTTAAAAGACCACGCATCGAAACTTGTTTTTAATGCCCAAAGCAGGCCTGTATACGCCAATCAAGGTGATGGGCTAAAGGTAGCTGACCGGAAAATGATGTTCGTTTTAATGTATCATATCAATATAGACTAATAAATAAGAGCCAATGTTAATCGAAAAATCACCTCAATCATTAGATCAGCAAACCAGAGCTGCCCGCAGCATTTGGATGCGGATTGCAACCAACCTTACTTTCTGGGTGCTCATTGCCATTATTGCCGGCGTTCTACTGGGCAGTATTGCCCCCGCAATTGCCGTTAAAATGGAAATTATCGGCAAAACTTTTATCGATATTATCAAACTCTTTATCGCACCAATTATATTTCTGACCATTGTTTTGGGTATAAGTGGCATGGGCGACTTAAAAAAGGTTGGTAGAATCGGGATCAAATCCCTCATTTATTTCGAAGTAGTTTCCACTTTTTCCCTAGCCATAGGTATTGGCATGGCTGTTCTGATTAAACCGGGAAACATTGATAAAGCAAATTTGCAGATTCAAAATGCCTCGAAGTACACCTCATCAGCAACAAAAAGTTTCGACTGGATACACTTTTTTATGAGTAACCTCACTATTCAGGTATTACTGGTTGCTATAATTGTCGGAATCGTTCTTAACTATTCCAAACACCGGGCAAAAGCAGTTATTGGCTTAGATTATTTATCTAAAAAAGTATTTCTAGGCTTAAAATATGTCATGTATCTCGCACCGCTTGGCGCCTTCGGCGGGATGGCTTATACCATTGGTAAATTCGGGCTTCATACCCTCATCCCTCTGGCCAAGCTCATGGGAACGGTGTATCTAACCATGGGGCTATTCATATTTGTGGTTCTGGGCGGCATTTTGAGATACTACAAAATGAGTATCTGGAAATTTATTAAATATATTAGAGAAGAGTTATTGTTGGTTTTGGGTACATCATCTTCCGAATCGGCACTGCCTTCCATCATGCAAAAGCTCGAAAAGATGGGCTGCAGCAAGTCTGTTGTTGGACTGGTTATTCCAACGGGTTATTCTTTTAATCTGGATGGCACCTCCATTTACCTTTCTATGTCGATCATATTTCTTGCCCAGCTTTATGGCGTTCATCTCTCGATATGGGAGATGTTAAGTATCATCGGAATTCTGATGGTGACTTCAAAAGGTGCAGCGGGTGTAACAGGAAGTGGTTTTATTGTTTTAGCCTCAACACTTGCTGCTATCCATAAGATTCCGATAGAAGGACTGGCGTTTCTTTTAGGGGTAGATAAATTTATGAGTGAGGCACGTGCATTAACAAACATTATCGGTAACGGGGTGGCTACCATCGTCGTCGCTCAAAGCGAGAAAGAGTTCCATCCTCAACAGGAGGGTAATCTGCGATCAAATGCAAATCAAAAAAACAGTGTAGTAAAAAAAGAATTGGTATACTAAAATTAGATCAAATGAATACAGCAGAAACATTTCATGAATTAGGATTCAGGCTTTATGGTAAGTATGTTCATTACCAATTGGAAGCAGCGCAACTGGTTACACAGACACTGGAAAGAGGCCAAGGGATTTTGAATAATACAGGAGCATTGTGTGTAGATACCGGAAGTTTTACCGGACGATCGCCAAAAGATAAGTTTACCGTAATCGATGAAACAACCAGCGATACTGTTGATTGGGGAGAGGTAAACCGACCTATTTCGAAGGCTCATTTTGATGTTTTGTATAAAAAAATGAGAAGCTACCTGGCTGAACGTGAAGTTTGGGTGAGAGATGTACATGCCTGTGCAGATGCAAGGTTTGAATTAACCATTCGTATTGTTAACGAAACGCCATGGGCAAATCTATTTTGCCATAACCTTTTTCTGAGGTCGGATGCGCATAATGTGCTCAGTCCGGATACGGAATGGCTTATTTTGCAGGCCCCAGGTTTCTTTGCTGACCCACAGACTGACGGGACACGTCAAAAGAATTTTACTGTAGTCAATTTCAGCCGCAAAATCATTTTAATTGGCGGAACGGCCTATACAGGCGAAATGAAAAAAGGGATTTTTAGTGTGCTTAATTATGTTTTGCCCTTACAACGTAATGTTTTAAGTATGCACTGTTCAGCTAACGAGGGTGATGATGGCAAAGTTGCGTTATTTTTTGGTCTTTCAGGCACAGGCAAAACCACATTGAGTGCAGATCCCAACCGTTCATTAATAGGTGATGATGAACACGGCTGGTCAGATGATGGTGTATTTAATTTTGAAGGTGGATGTTACGCTAAAGCGGTAAACCTTGACCCTAACAAAGAACCTGAAATTTTCGGGGCTATAAAACCCGGTGCATTACTGGAAAACGTGGTTATAGATCCAAATGGTTGCGTAGATTTTTCGGATATTTCTAAAACAGAAAATACCAGAGTGGCTTATCCAATACAGTTTATCAAAAATGCTAAAGAACCTTCATCAGGGGGCAAACCAAAAAATATATTCTTTCTTACCTGTGATGCCTTTGGAATACTCCCACCAATAAGTAAGCTGGACAAGGGTCAGGCCATGTATCACTTTATTTCTGGTTACACGGCAAAGGTAGCCGGTACAGAAATGGGGGTGTCGGAACCACAGTCAACCTTTTCCGCGTGTTTCGGAAGAGTGTTTTTGCCTCTTCATCCGTTAAAATACGCAGAGCTGTTAGGTGAGAAATTGGATGCTGACCCGGAAATTAATGTATGGCTTGTTAATACCGGATGGATTGGTGGCCCTTACGGAGTGGGAAACCGCATCAGTTTAAAATATACACGGGCACTTATTACCGCAGCCATGAACGGTAAATTAGACGACGCTATATTTGTTAACCACCCGGTATTTAAGATTTCTATACCACAACGCTGTGAAGGAGTGCCGGCGGAAATCCTAAACCCTCGAGATTTATGGGGGGATGTTCAGCAATATGATAAAAAAGCAGCTGAACTGGCTATGCTTTTTGAACAACATTTCTCTAAATACATAGCCCATGCAAGTGAGATTATTAAAAATGCTGCCCCGGTATTGTTAGATTAATAGACAGATTTACTATATTCAAAGATAAGAAAATTAACACCTTCATTTTGAAGTTGATCAGTAAAATAGACCTGATTATAGATAAACTCAATAAATATTTGAGCTTACAGATTATTATTGCGATAGTCACTGGGACGCTCTGTGGCATTTTTTATCCAACTACCGCTGCTAAAATGCAATGGGTAGGTAATCTTTTCGTCTCAGCTATTGAGCCTTTCGTAGCTCCCGTAATCTTTCTAACAGTTGTAACACTATTCGGCGGTCTCGAAAATCTGAATTCGATAGGGCAAATTATCATCAAGGCACTCATTTATTTTGTTTTGATCAGCACATGCGCTATCCTTTTCGGTATTGGTATGGCCTCATTAATCCAGCCAGGAAAAATAAACAAAGCACAACTTGCTGAAATTTTACCGGGCCAGTTAATCACCAGTCAATATCCCCAGTGGGTAAACGTTATATTTCAGAACAGCATGTTGATATTACTGTTTACAGCTGTTGTTTTAGGCTTAATTATCAATCAGTCCAGATTTAAAAAAAAAGCAACTGATTTTTTTGATTTGCTTAGGAAGCTTGTCATGAAATTGTTGCGGTATATTTTTGTATTTGCACCACTCGTTGCCTTTAGTGGGATAGCCTATACAGTAGGCAGATATGGAACTGATAGCCTGCTGCCAATCGGGAAGATGCTCGCAGGAACATACATTGCTATGTTTCTCTTTGTTTTTTTAGTTCTTGGGTCAATTTTACTTATGCTTAGGGTTAACATTGTGAAGTTCATTGCCACTATCAAAAACGAGCTGTTATATGCATTGGGAACCTCTTCATCAAGTTCGGTAATTCCCTTGTTAATGGACCGCCTGGAGCTTATAGGTTTGAAGCGTGATGTGGTAAGAGTGGTAACGGTTACAGGAAACTCATTAAACCTTAATGGCACCTGCGTTTACCTGGGTATGTCTGTGATTTTTTTAGCTCAATTATACAATGTAAGCTTCTCGTGGGCAGAACTTTTAAATATCGTAATGATTATCCTGCTTACCTCGAAAGGTGCAACCGGTATTCCTGGCACGGGTTTTCTTGTATTGGTAACCACAGTAAACAGTATTCAGCGCATTCCGGTTGAAGGACTTGCCGTATTACTTAGCATCGACCGGTTTATGAGTGAAGCAAGAGCCATTACCAACACCATCGGGCATGGTGTGGCAGCGCTCATTGTTTCAAACACAAAAGATAAAAACATTTAACATATTAAGATTAAATTTAGAATGAAAAATATACTACTCATATTGCTTATTTCAGCATCTGTAATGGGTTGCAGAAATAAAGAAGCGCAGGAGCAAACGGACGTTGTGCTGGTTGGGGCAGGAATAATGAGCGCAACACTTGGCTCCATGATCAAAACACTGGATCCAAAATTAAAGATAAATATTTATGAAAGGTTAGACCTTGTTGCCGCTGAAAGTTCTGATGCATGGAATAATGCCGGAACCGGTCATTCTGCATTCTGCGAACTCAATTATACTCCCGAATTGCCAAATGGGCAAATTGAATTTAAAAAAGCAATTGCGATCAATGAGCATTTTGAGGTTTCAAAACAATTTTGGGCCTATATGGTTAACGAGGGCAAGCTGCCGGCACCAACCACCTTTATCAATAATGTGCCACATATCAGTTTTGTTTGGGGCGATAAAAACGTAAAGTACCTGAAAAAACGTTACGATGTTTTAAGTAAACAATTGCTTTTTACAGGAATGAAGTATTCAGAAAACTACGATACGCTAACCAAATGGATGCCTCTGGTGATGAAAGGCAGAAGCCGTAAACAGAAAGTTGCTGCTACCTATATGTCAATTGGTACAGATGTTAATTTTGGCAGTTTAACCCGGGGCCTCATCTCATCCATAAAGAAAGAAAAGGACGTTAAGGTAGAATTACATCACGAGGTAAAGAATCTTCAGAGAAATCCAGATGACACTTGGTTGGTCACGGTTACCAATCTCCAGACTGGAAAAGATAAGTACATCAAAGCAAAATTCGTTTTTATTGGTGCAGGGGGCGGGGCCTTAAGACTGCTTCAGAAATCTAAAATACCTGAAGGAAAGGGTTTTGGCGGATTTCCGGTGAGCGGAGAATGGTTAGTTTGTAACAACCAGAAAATAGTAGAAGAACATATTTCAAAGGTATATGGAAAAGCAGGTGTAGGTGCACCACCAATGTCGGTTCCGCATCTGGATACCAGAATCATCAATGGAAAAAAAGCACTTCTTTTCGGTCCATATGCCGGGTTTTCTTCTAAATTTTTAAAACAGGGCTCTTACCTTGACCTCACCCGATCTATCACCCTGAAAAACATGTGGCCGATGCTGTCAACCGGAATGGATAATATTCCCTTAACCAAATATCTGATCGGTCAGGTTACGCAGTCGGATGAAGACCGTTTAAAGGCGCTAAAAGAATACTTCCCCGAAGCTGAAGCCAAAGACTGGAAACTCGAAACTGCCGGACAAAGGGTACAGATCATCAAGAAAGATAAAACGCATGGTGGGGTTCTTCAGTTCGGAACAGAGGTAGTGAGTTCGCAAGATGGAAGCCTTGCAGCCCTTTTAGGCGCTTCGCCAGGGGCGTCCACATCTGTTGAAATTATGCTCACCTTGCTCAAACAATGCTTTCCTAAAGAGGTTGCCTCTAATGACTGGCAACTGGGATTAAGCAAAATGATCCCGTCATACGGTAAAACGCTTTCGCACGATGTGGAGTTGGCAAACCAGATAAGATCTTCTAACAGTAAAACTCTGGGGTTGAAATTTTTTATCCTAGATAAAAACTGGAAAGTGGATAGGTAAAAGTTGCTTGGTGGTGAAATCTAAAAGAAATAGCATGATCATCGGTATATCGAACAAACCATTGGCCACTTCTTTTTCCATGGTATTCCTACCAGAACTTAAGATATCTTTTCCAATTATACGGTGCTGGGAATTAGGACAGTTCCAGGATTTCCTTGAGGCCAAAACCAGACTTACGGGGATTTTTCCCCGTAAGTCTGGTATTCCCAGCGTTTTCCCCATTTTCTTTAAAAGAGGTTTGGTTTTTCCGCCTTGCAAGGACAGAGTGTTTTTTATACCGAACGTTTTAATAGTTGACTGATTACCCCCTAATTCCTAACCTTAAACCAATAAAAAATACCGTTCCTTTTCAAGATCGGGTCATTTTACTCTTCATTACTTTTTTCAAAAGTTATCAGACCTGTACCCAAAAATTAATTTAAATAAATATACTAAAATGAGTATCTAAATATACCCGTAAAACCAAAAACCACCTACAACTTTCGCTACAGATGGTTGGTTTTAACCCGGACAACAATTATTTGGTTAGTGTTATTATCTTTTCTTCCTCAACTTCTATCAAATGATGGTAAAACTTCCAGTCAACCTTGGGGCTCCTCATTGCTGTAACTGATATCGTTTTAGTCTTATCATTCTGATTTGCAACATACATCTTTTTAAAGTCTTTCAAGGTTGTTTCCATTGCGCGTAGAATTACAAAAAACCTACGATCATAGAAAACGATGTTATTCTTGTTTCTTTTGTTAGACCTATATTCATCATTAGATGCCTCGCTATAGGCTTTCTGAAGTTTATCGAGAACTTTTAGTCTGTCGCTGATGTTTTTCAATGACTCTGCCGACAAATCCATGTCTTTAATACCAGTAATTACTTTTTGATCAGTTAGAACCGTAACACCGTCAATGTTTATTTCGTGTTTACCATCCCTGGAGAATAAATAGACAGATGCAGGTAAATCATCAATATCAACCGAATCCAACTTCATTAATTTTTTGTTAAAGTCTATACGGCTAGCTGATAATTGTTTAACAGATTGCGCTTTAGCACTTATCGTTAACAATGATAACACCATGATTTTTAGAGCGTTGTTCATGGGACCGAAGGTATGATTTATTATTTCTTAAAGTTTACTTAACAAAAAATTAGCCTTTGACAAACATCAACAAAGTGCCCTGAAGCTGCTGGTTGGCACTTTTATGAATGTAAAAAAAACACAGATATTCCTTATACGTGTATTATTTATATGACTTTTTAAGGCTTTTTGGTTTTTTTGTGCCGTCCTCGTCCCAAATTGTTACGCAATTCATTCCCAACTTTTGGGATCTTGCCAAATATGGATCCTGTGGTTTTTGCTCAAATTTATTTTCGAGATGTAATTTCAATTCGGACACAGTTATCGAAAAACTTTAATACCTAAAGCCGTAACTTTTGATCTTTAATTTTTCAGCATATCGTTACTAATCTTGCCTGCATCCATCCTTGATTTCATGCTTTTAATTTATCTGCTTTAGCTATAAAAATCGGAGTGTCGATCAATCTTATTTTTCGCTATGTGTAATCCTAATTTAACGTTCCATGTGTCATCTTTCTGTTGCTGCCCAACTCTTATTAGTGGTTTGAGGTAGCATTCTGTAAACTTTTAGTAACATTAGTGCTGAATTATACAAAAATGCATGTTTTATTAGAAACAAAAAAGCCGATCTAAGTTAATAGATCGGCTTTTAATGGTGGAGAATATCGGATTCGAACCGATCACCTCTTCACTGCCAGCGAAGCGCTCTAGCCAAATGAGCTAATCCCCCAATTTTAATATTCAATGTTAAATAATTACACAATCATTCCTACTGAAAACAAGCTTCCAGCTCGAGCAGCAAAAATAGCAAATACTTTCTCGAATGCAAATGATAATTTATCTTTTTAATTAATCTTTCAGTTTAACCGCAAACAATGACATTAAACAGATTACCGCAAAAGCCGATTGCATAGGATAATTGATGAATAGAAAAAGTACAAATGTGGCAATTAGTAACATTACAAAAAACATAATAGACTTAAAAGCAGTATCCATGTAACACATGGATACAAGAGCCAAAAGGTAAAAAGGAACAATAACGGCAATGATAAACATCACCGAAAATAAATTTCTAATATTAACCGAATATTATATCTCTTAGATTTTATTCCTTCAAGGTGTAGACTTCTTTGCCATTTAACAGCGCCTGATAGCGGTCTACAAACTGGGCAACGTTAAATCCATCCATCAAAGCATGGTTTACATGTATAGAAACCGACATTATTTTTCTTTCATTTTCATCTCTAAGCTTGCCAAAAGATATTTTAGGACAGCTATCCTGATAAGCATAATTTCGGGCATGTGATAAAGAAGTGAAATTTAACCAGGGTAATGCCGAATAATGGATTACATTTTCGCCTGATGAGGAAGGGATTAAACCAGTGCTGGCCTGTACTTTTTTAATCTCCTGATTGGCTGATGTTCTAAAATCTTCAAAATCCTCATAAAAATCCATATAACCAAACCCAAAAGTTCCGTTTGGGCGGTTAATAGTAGTTGCAGCATTTACGGTATCGTATTTCCAAACTTCACCATCTATAATGCGGTAGCTAAAAGGCTCTATCTGATTGGCGGCTACCAGCGATTTGTGCAGGTAAAGCAGGAAAAAAGAAACGTGATGTTCTTTTGCTTCTTCGTAGGTAGTGCTACAATCTACGTCTACGGTTACGCCGAAAAAAGGTTCTTCAAAGGCGCTAAAAAATTTAAAATGATCTTTTCTGATCCAGGTATTTATATCTATTTTTTCTTTCATTCAATTAATTTTGGTAAAACCTCAGATAGACTTTCCATCTGGTAAAAATTTACATGTTCAATGGTATGATCAATGTGCTCATGCACCCATGTGGTGTGAAAAGGGATGTGAACGGCGTGTCCGCCAATATTCAGTACCGGTAAAACATCTGATTTTAAGGAATTGCCCAACATTAAAAACTCTTCAGGCTTACAATCCAGGTGCTTGATCAGTTTTTGATAATCTTTTTCCTGTTTATCACTCATAATTTCGATGTGGTGAAAATAATGATCCAGCCCTGATTTGGTCAATTTTCGTTGCTGATCAAGTAAATCCCCTTTGGTAGCCACTACCAGTTTATATTTTCCATGTAAGACTTTCAGGACTTCTTCTACCCCTTCAAGCAATTCTACCGGTTTATTGAGCATTTCCTGCCCGAGTGCTATTGCTCTGCTAATCACAACAGGGTCTATTTTACCTGATGTTATCCTTAAAACGGTTTCGATCATACTTAATACAAAACCTTTAATGCCATAACCATAAAGTGGTAAATTGGTTATTTCTGTTTTGTAAAGTTCTGCCAGGATGTTGTGCCTCGGCATAAAATCCTCTAAAAGACCTGCAAACTGCTCTTCGGTTTCGCGGAAATAGGGTTCATTTATCCAAAGGGTATCATCAGCATCAAAAGCAATTACAGTAATTTGATTTTTCATGGTTATGCTTACTTTAGCACCACAAAAGTAAAGTAACAATTACCTTTAAAAAAGGACATTTGTCTCGACTAAATAAATATGCTACGTACCAACCTTACTTTCCTGACATTTATTGAACGTTTTTGCGCCGAAAATAAAAAAGAGGCCATTACGCTTAAAAACTTTAAAGCAGGGTATAGATTTATTGAGCAGGGCGAAAAAATCAGCAACATTTACATTATTAAAGATGGGATTAGCAAATGTTTTATTTCTGAAGAAAACGGTAAAGATTTTATTATCGAATTTTTAGGTAAAGGCGAAGTGGTTGGCGAATTAGAGGCTTTAAAAAAGATCAATTGTTTGTGCAATGTAGCCGCAATAAGTGATGTTACCGCCTATGTTATACCTGATCATCTTTTCCTTTCGTTGATTAATAAAAGTAGTGAGTTCACTACCATCTTACTCCAGGAATTGTCTACCAGAATTATACAAACCAGTACGCGGGCATCCTTCCAACAGTTATATACTTTAGAATATGCACTTTTAAAACTGCTTAAATTGCAGGTTGATGAGCATATTTCCATCTCTAAAGAAGACATGGCGGCCTATCTCGGTATCTCTGTAAGAAGCTTTAACAGAAGCCTAAAGCAAGTAATAGCTAAAGGTGGTTTTGATACACCTGAATTTAAAAACATCCTGCAGCTAACAAGTATGAAAAAGCTGCTTGAAAGATTAAGGTAATCAACAATATTTGCGATTATTGCTCAAAAGCCATTTTAAACTTATCGCTACAAGTCAGTGTGATGGCGCTAACATTCAAACCTGTACTACACCACTCCACAATTTCTACGTTGAGTTTCCTCCCTCAATAGTTCACAAATCAGTAAACATTTCAGGATGAAATTTGTTAAAACAATTTATATAAAGAAATCTGCATGGCGCATATTTATTTCAATCTGAATACAACAATTACAGAAGAATAACTATCGAAATCAGGAAATCTTTTTTTAGATTTATAACTGCATAAACAACAGCTTAACATAATTTATATCTCAAAAAAAGGCTATTTAAAGCACAAACATGAATGTAGAAGACGTTTTTAAGAACAACGAAAAATGGATCGCCGATAAACTGGCTATTGATCCTGATTACTTTACTGAATTATCGAAAGGGCAGAGTCCGGAGTTTCTATATATCGGATGTTCAGATAGCCGTGTTACGGCTGAAGATTTAATGGGCATACAACCAGGTCAGGCTTTTGTACACCGGAATGTGGCCAACCTGGTAAACAATGTAGATTTAAACGTAATGACGGTTTTAAACTACGCTGTGCGCCATTTGAAAGTGAACCATATTGTGGTTTGCGGTCACTACAACTGCGGTGGTGTTAAAGCGGCAATGCAACCTGCCGATATGGGCATACTAAACCCGTGGTTAAGGAATATCCGCGATGTTTACCGCATCCATAAAGATGAATTAAATGCCATTGAGGATGAAGGCACACGCTACAATAGACTGGTAGAACTTAACGTGCAGGAACAATGCGTAAACCTGTTAAAAACAGCAGCTGTACAGGAAGCAATTACCGAACGCGGAATAACCGTGCATGGTTGGGTTTTCGATATCCACACAGGCAGATTAATTGACCTTAAAATCGATTTTGAAGCTATTCTGAAGGATATTAAGGAGATATACAACCTTTACTAACAGATAAGCGTTTGGCGTTGAGCGTTTTGAGTCCAAGACACATAAAACCTGTAAGGTTTTAAAAAGGTGGGAGTTTGGGTTTTGGAGTATTTGCGACTCACTACCCCAAACTCCCAACTCATCACTAGCCTATCGTCCCATCCAACCGCCGTCAACAGTCAAAATCGTTCCATGAACATAATCACTAGCGGGTGAGGCCAGGAATATTGTAGGTCCTTTAAAATCTTCTGGTTTTCCCCATCTTCCGGCAGGAATACGAGATAATATAGAAGTGCTTCTGTCCTGATCTTCACGCAAAGCAGATGTATTATCTGTTGCGATATATCCTGGCGCTATCGCATTTACATTTACACCCTTTGATGCCCACTCATTTGCAAAAGCCTTGGTTAAAGATGCAATTGCCCCTTTACTGGCGGCATAACCAGGAACGGTAATACCACCCTGAAATGATAGCAATGATGCTGTAAAAATTACTTTACCACTTCCTCTGGTAATCATTTCCCTACCAACTTCTCGTGTTAAAATAAACGGTGCCGTTTGGTTTACGGCAATTACTTCATCCCAATATTCATCCGAATGCTCGGCAATTGGCTGACGCAGAATCGTTCCGGCGTTATTAACTAAAATATCAATAACTGGATGATCTGCTTTTACCTGAGCCGCAAAAGCCAGGATCTTTTCGCGTTTACCAAAATCGCACTGGTAAGCATAGAATTTTCTACCCAGTGCTAAAATTTCTTTCTCAACAGCACTGCCCTGAAGTTCGAGACTTGCAGAGACACCGATAATATCGGCACCTGCTTCGGCTAAAGCTAAAGCCATAGCTTTTCCTATTCCTCTTTTACAGCCAGTAACTAATGCAGTTTTACCTGCTAAATTAAATATGTTAGACATGTTTTTTCTAAAGTTCTATTTTAAAGATCGCTCCATTTCGCTGTGCTCAATCCGATAGCTATCGGATCAAGACGAGGATAAAAATTTATTTCAGTTCGTTAATGGCGCAGTGATCCATATCGCCATAATCCAAGTTTTCGCCGGCCATCCCCCAAATAAAAGTATAGTTGCTTGTACCTGCTCCGGAATGAATAGACCAGTTTGGCGAAATTACCGCCTGATCGCTCTGCATCCAGATATGACGGGTTTCTTGTGGCTGGCCCATAAAATGGCAAACACTCTGCCCGTTCGGAACTTCGAAATAGAAATAAGCTTCCATCCTTCTATCGTGCGTATGCGCTGGCATGGTATTCCAGACACTGCCCGATTTTAACTCGGTCATACCCATTTGCAACTGGCAGGTTGGCAAAACACTGTTCACTAACAACTTATTGATTATTCTATGATTCGCTGTTTCTGGCGTACCCAACTCTACAATCTCCGCTTCAGCTTTGCTTACCTTTTTAGTAGGATAACTATGGTGTGCAGGGGCAGAATTGATGTATAATTTCGCAGCCTCGCCAGAGGTGGCAGATTCAAAAAACACTTCTTTTGTACCTTTACCGATATACAAAGCTTCTTTATAATCCAGTTCGTATTTTTCGCCATCAGCAGTAACAATAGCTTTTCCGCCAACATTAATAATACCCAGTTCCCTACGCTCCAAAAAGCAGGTTGCTTTTAAATCGTCAGGGTTTGGGAGTGCTATTTTCTGATCAACAGGCATTGCACCACCAACAATATACCTATCAAAATGAGATAAGGTTAGGTTTACCTGGTTGGCCTCAAATACGTTTTCAATTAAGAAATTTTCCCGCAAAGCTGCAGTATCCATTTGTTTAACTTCTTTGGGGCTTTGAGCGTAACGGCTTTCGAATTTATTCATTGGTTAAAAATTGAGTTTTGAGATTAGGACCTGAACTTATATCATATCCTATGGCAAATATATTTATACGATGTTTATTATTGGTATTAATACTCAACTTTATAGTCCTTTTTTATGGTTTGTCCGCTCCAGGCTTTTAAACTGGTCATGGTGTGGGTGCATCTGTCCAGAATTTATTATCGACAGGCAGTCCTAAGGTTAAAAGCCGAGCGAAACGAATTGCGAGCAAATCAACAGGACAGAAAAAAATAAGTTTATATTTCATTTTCGTTAAACATGTGCGTTTAATAGCCAAAGGAATTTTTTCTCAATTATTTGGAGAGCAAATTCGGTGCAATTATTCGGGTTTCGTCCCGCTTTTCGTTTTACTTCACCCGATAAAATATCGGGCTCGTGCTCACTCCAATCGGATCTAGGTTGCATGGCATACTTTAACATTATAGGCTGGTGCCTAACAAACAACCATTAATTTTAGCATTTGCTTTTTCCATAACTAATTATTAATCAACCAGGTAGTAGCGGAGATCCCGATTTTTCTATCGGGATAAAGCGAATAATGGGACTACTGTTCCCAAAGCATTACTAAACCTTCATTTTCATAAAACAAAGCACTAAACAGGTTGCTGAGCCTAATTTGCCTAAACTCATGTTTAATAAACCTTTATAAATACCACTTTTTATACCTGGCCAAAGCTTCCAGATAGTAATAGTCGGCATAAACCAATGGTACATCTATTTCACTGTTTAAAGGGTAAGCTCCAGTACTATGCATCAATAAAAAGCCTCCGTTTTCGCCCAGTTTTGCATGGTATACATTGCTCGAAAGCGAGTAGATCATGGTTTCTGCAGCAGATTTAAATTCCGTTTTCTCATTACCTGTAGCGTATTGGGCAAGTTCTAACAATGCCGATGCCATTAATGCACCAGCAGAAGCATCTCGTTTGGCAAAAGGGATACCCTGTGCGTCAAAATCCCAGAAAGGAATTTTATCGGCAGGTAAATTCGGATGGTTTAAGATAAAATGTGCTATCCCTTTGGCCTGTTTTAAATAGGTATCATCTTTGGTAAAACGGTACATCATCGTATAACCATACAAAGCCCAACCTTGCCCGCGCGACCATGCTGAACAGTTTGCGGCACCCTGCCAGGTTGCTTTTCTGATCACCTCACCGGTCTGCGGATTATAATCTACCACATGGAAAGAACTAAAATCTGGACGGAAGTGATTTTTTAAAGCAGTATTGGCATGGATAACAGAAATTTCCTTGAATTTTTTATCCCCTCCGTTATCACTGGTCCAGTTTAACATTTCGAGGTTCATCATATTATCAATAATTACCGGACACTCCCAATATTTGCTCTTGTTCCACGATTGGATGGATTTTACTACCGGACGGTAACGGGTTGCCAATGATTCAGAAGAACGCTGAATTATAGCTTTATATTCTGGTTTACCGGTTAAACGATAAGCATTTCCAAAACTGCAGTACATCATAAAACCCAAATCATGGTTTCCGGTATAGGTTTGATTCGGTTCTATTACCTTTAAGGCAGCTTCGGCTTCTTGTTTAATGCCTGCATCTTTGGTTTGCTCATAGATATACCACAAACTGCCTGAATAAAAACCACTGCACCACCATTTGATATCGTAATTTACGGATTTACCGTTTTCAAATGTCTGTGGTGTTTTACCTGCAGGGATATTTTTGGCAAGCACTTTATACTGATTAGCAGCAAATTTAAATTCATCATTGATTATTTGTGCCATTGGCTTTTTTTCTGCCTGGGCAAAAGTATTTAGACCTGTCAGCATGAGTAATGCGGCAATTAAATTGTTTTTTTTCATCTTCATTTTAGTAGCTTATTATTCTTTAATGTTAAAATTTGCGGTAGCTCCCGCTTGTGCACCATTGGGTAGCGTACAGTTGATCTGCTTAATTTTAGATATGCCCGGCAGCTTTAATAACACGTTTACCATTGCTATTTCTTGCGCGGGGTCTGCGATGTATAGTACTGGAGTTTTACTGCTTAAACCTTTAATGTAAACCGTACATGGCTGATCTACTTCAAGCGAAAGCCCTGCAGCATCCAGTTTTCCTGCTTGATAAAATACAGCCTGCAATAGGTCCAGCCCAGTATGTTTTACAGCCTGCAGTTCATCCGTATTTTTTAATACCTGTATCGTCGATCGGTTGTATTTCTTTAAACCCGCAGCATCAATCCCTGGCACAACAACATATTGATAACCAGCATTTTGCGGATTTACACCATGATTTAACCAGATTTTAAATACCTTATGTTTCAGTTTGGTTTTACTTTGAAAATGATTAATGCGGTACCAGTTCCCACTTTGAGCCTTATTGCTGATGGCTAGATCTCCACCCTGAGGGAAAATATACCCAATACTATCGTGGATTGCCCAGAGTACGCCTTTACCATTTTTCTGTTCTCCATTTGAAGAAGCCACATCGCCCCTTAACCAGGTCTGATTAATGGTGGTGGTAATATTTTCTTTGGTACTGCTCTTAATTCCAGCACCCAGACAAACCACTTCCTTATTAAAAAAGAACCATGCTTTTTTTGCCTGAACGCTGTCGTAATTTAAATCGTAACATGAAACGCCATAAATCCCATCGCTAACTCCCCCAACAAACCTGGTTGTACCCGGAATCCCCCACTCTTTCAATATGGTTGCGCCCTTATCATCCGGATAATCCCTGCTGGTGGTTCCGGGAATTTTGTCCCACTCCCAAACTGGCATTAAATTGGCATATTCTGATCCGCTGCGCTGGATATTGGTTGCCCCATCAGGAAGAAATTTCCCCAATATATTTTCGTTATTGCCTCGCTCAGTTCGCAAAGTCCGGCTTGATGCGGTCTGCACACTAAAAGTATAATCTTTACGCAGGTGAAGGGTATATCCACTTTTCCAGAACTGTGTATGCGATGGTTCAATCTTATAATCTGGAGGTTGCGTTCCGGACGTACGTTTAATGGAAGCATCCCAGTAAGCAGCGTTTTCAGGATCGAAGAGTTTAATCTTGCTTACCATCCCTCCCATGCCGCTACTTAATGAATCTTTACGGCTAATGCCCCGGCCACGCACATTGAAATCGTAAAACGAACCCCTTATCGTTTTCAAAAAAGTATTTTTAAGATAACCAACCAAAATAGCCAACTGATCTTTCGGTAAAGCATATGCCGTTCCACGTAAATAGAAAGCTGCGTTAACAGAGTTGCCCGCAAACACTCTCCCATAACTGGCAATGGCTTGTTGTTTGCCGTGCTGATAATAACTGCCATCTACCTGAACACCCTCTTTTCCGTCGGCAATGGCAATAGGTTCGTAAAGGTATTTCGCCGCAGAATCCAAAGTAGCTTTGTTTTTGGTCAAACATCCGCGGTACAGAAAATGTAAGGCTTCGTCAGAAGTATTGGCACCATCGCCAGTTTTTAATTTCCTTATCATCCTGGAGATTAATGCTTTTTCAAGTCCGGAAGGAAGCGATGTTTTGGCATTGCGCATTAAGATCAAAATCTGTCCGATGGTCTGCGGATAAAAAATATCGTTATACCACCAGTTTTTGTTTTTTGGGTTTTTATCCAGCCAGTTTTGCAACGACATTATAATCGAAGTATGGATTTCTGCATTGTTATAAAGCTTGTTGGATGGACGGATGTAAGCTGTTGCCATATCTTTAATCCTTTTTAAAGGGTCGTATTGGGCATCAGCATAATTAATGTCGGTCCAGCTTCCATCAGCGTTTAAGAATACCAGGTATTTGCTTATTCTTTTTGTTAGTACACCATCGTTTACACCCAGTTGCAGGTCTTGGGTTATACGCTCCATAATCACTGCATAAGGATCTTCCTGTGCTGCTGCAAAAATTTTTGTAAAACACAAGAAGAACAGGAGTAACAGTATTTTTAATTTTATCATTTTACCGGCTTTGCTTACTGGATCACTTTGATATTAAACTCCTTGATACTTGTTTTACTTACGTTGGGATTAACATTATAGGAAACAAATGTTGCCTTGTATTTGCCCACAGCCCCATATTTATAAGCGTAAGCAGTGGTTGCCGAAGCCGTGATGTTTTTTACGGTTGCAGTAGAAACATCAGGAGATACTCGACCTACGTAAAGTGCTTTGCTCACAATCCAGCTGGTGTTTGTAGGCGCGATTGCGGCACCACCGATAATCGTTAGCGCAGTTGTTGTAGGCACCCACCTCGCGGTTGCGGGGTTCCAAACATTACCATAACGGGTCCAATAAGCGTTATCATTCAATAATGAGCCCAAATTATAGCTGTAATCAGCCAGCACATTGTTCACGGTGTAATTGGTAATGGTCCAGGTCCTTTGTGTAGATCCGGTTACGCCCGAATATTTAAAGGCTATGAAAAGCGAATCGTTGATGCCGCTTACCAGATCGGATAAATTAACATTGCCGGTATTTACCGCCGTGGCGCTGGTAGCCAAAGGCGTGCGGTCGGTGATGTTTGTCCAGGCAGCATTTACAACTGTTGCAGAATCTCTTGCTGGCAGTTTATCAGTCGCCAATACCTGTAAGGTATTAGTTTGTGTGCCAAACTGAGCTGTGCTGGTAAATGATAAAGTAGGTATGCCCTGTGCCATTGACCTATCACGATATTCATATTTATTACCGATTGTACCGGCCCAAAAAGCAATGTTATCAGCATAACCATCAAGTGCGAACTTACAGGTATCGCCCAATTTAAAAACAAGTGTATCGCCAATGGCAGAACGTGCATTTGTGAGGCTCATACCAGCAGTTGGTGTATCAGTTGTAAGGTCTTTTTTACAGGCTGTAAAAAACAGACCTGCAAGTAAACATATATTGAATAGATATTTCATCTTTATTTCTGTTTTTGAGGTGAATTAATATCCAGGATTTTGAACCAGGGCCTTGTTTAGGTTCAACTCGTAGGTTGGTTTGGGTAGAAATACGTGCCTTTGCGTAATCCCGGTAATTCCTGAATAACCGATGGCATTTCCGGTAGAAGCCGAAACCCCGTTGGCTACGGCATAATTGGCAAAGGTTTGCATATCACCCACAAAATTGCCCCAGCGGATCAGATCGGCCTTGCGACAAGCTTCAAAGCACAGTTCGCGCATGCGTTCATCTCTAATGGCCAATTGAAAATCAGCTTTACTTAACCCAGGTGTGAGCATATATTCGTTTCCGTTGGTAATGCTTGCTGTAGCGGTAGCAGTTACACCTGATGTTGTTGGTGCCGCAATGCTTACAGTTGGTGCACTGGTAAAATACGGGCCTGCTGTAGTTAAGTTTCCGCGGTTAGTTAATTTCACTCCGGTAACCACACCAGCGGTAGAAACAATGGCAACACCTGTTGCGCCTGAGCCACCCCCACCACTAATGGTAACCAAAGGCGGATTGCTTGCACTATAACCCGAGCCACCGTTTACCACCGTTATATTTTTAACAATATTGCCATACAGGGTACCATAACCTCTTTTCCGTACCTGATTAATGGCATCGTATGCCACAGCCGTAGGTCCATTCACTTGATTTTCAGCTTCCGCTTTCATCAATAATACATCCGAATAGCGAATTACTGGCCAGTTGATATTATAGGTACCCAGATTTCTTGAAGCCTCGGGAGCATATTCGCGGCGGAATTTCCCACACATCATCTGCCAAGGGTTTGGTTTGTCGGTTTTAACACGTGTTCCTGCAGTTGTATTTACGGTATAAATGAAATCCGCACAGTTCCAGTCTCTACGGGTATCTAAAGATGCTTTATTCACCAATGTACTGCCTGGCTCAACTTCATAACTGTCGAATAACTTTTTGGTAGTTTGTACCCAGCCCACAGCCGCATAAGAAGCGGGATCAAAGGCTCCATTTACGGAAAGTATGGCCGATTGGATACCTACAAAATTGCCAATATCGTTACCGGTTTTATTGGTTACACCCGCGGCGGCACCAGCTGATCCCCATTCTAAAATATCTTCTTTTACATCGTACTTATCCTGACATAAATTGATAAAAACCTGTTTATAATCTGGATTTAAGGCGTGGAGTCCAGAATTGATCACTTTATTGGCATACACGATTACATCAGCATATTTAGTGGCATCGTTGGTAGGATAACCGGCCCAATACAGGTACACTCGGGCCAGCATGGCCTGCACCGCAGTAATGGTTACCTGATCGTTATAACCCAAAGCAGCAACTGTTCTGCCCTGCAATAAAGTTTCTGCTTCTTTTAAATCGGCTACGATCTGTGCGTAAACCGCAGCTTGGGAAGAAGCTGGGATATTGGTTTCAGTAATCCCCGGACTATGCAGAATAAGCGGAACTTCGCCAAAATTGGTAGTAAGGATAAAATAATTGTAAGCCCTTAAAAATAAAGCCTGACCTTTAATATAACCACGTTGTTTTTCATCCATGGTAGGTTTGTTGATGTTATCGATCAGCACATTGGCATTATTGATGCCCAGATAAGGCCAGCGCCAAACATCGGCCACGTAGGCATGACCGGCATCATATGAATAATACAATCCGCGCGCCTCGCCATTTACCGGCCTGTTAGGCAGCATTTCGTCGGTTGCACTCACAAAATTAAAGTTCAGCACCTGCCCGTACATCCGCTCGTACATCATGTTGCTGTAAATGCCATTAAGCGCTACCTGCAACTGGTCTGCTGTTTCATAATAATTTGCCGGGCTGTAAAAGTCGGTGGGTTCGGTATCTAAGAATTTCTTACATGATGTTAAACCCATCACAAATAAAAAAGCAAGGATATATTTATTTTTCATTGTCTGATCTTTTAATGGTGATTAAAATGTTGCGTTTAAACCAAAGGTTACCGTAAACGATTGCGGATAGGTTCCATAATCAAAGCCTGGAGTAAGGTTGCCTGGCCTTGATGAAGCTTCGGGATCAAGCCCCGAATAACCAGTAATGGTTAATAGGTTTTGGGCCGATGCATTTAAACGCAATTTCGACATGCCGATGCTTTTAAGGATCTTGTTTGAGAAATTATACCCGAGCTGAACGGTTTTTAACCTCAGGTAGGATCCATCTTCTACCACACGCGATGAATAATTTGCCGCAGCCATTCCGCCTGCCCTGAAAAGATCATTGGTTTGGTTGCTCGGTGTCCAACGGTTTTGGAACGAAGCATATTGGTTTAGATTTGGATTGGTTACAATCCCCCCTTCAAAAACGTAGCGGTTGGCGTTGATAATTTTATTGCCGTACGACCATTGCAAGAACACACCTAAATCCCAGTTTTTATAACTTAAGTTATTGCTAAAACCACCGGTGTGAATAGGTAAACCGCGACCAATAATGGTATAATCGTTATTATTTACTACCAAATCGCCATTTAAATCTTTATATTTAATATCGCCTGGCTGGATTGATGCCCTTGTAGAGCCATTTGTAGTCACATTTGGCTTAAGGAGATATGATCCGTTTGGCATTTTATCAAAATCTGCATACTGATAAACTCCGTCGAAAATCAATCCATACATTTCACCTACCGAACGGCCCTTTACAGAAATATATGGCGATAAACTGGTGTAAGTGGTATTAAAAAATGTTCCGGAGCCGGCTAAGAGCGAATTTTGCCCTTCGGTTAATTCCAAAATCTTGTTTTTGTTAAAACTGATGTTGAAATTACTTGTCCAACGGAAGTCTTTGGTTTGAATATTGGTACTGTTCAGGGTAATTTCCAAGCCGCGGTTTTCTAAACTCCCGATGTTTTTAAAACCCGTACCACTTTGTACCCCGCTTGCATAAGGCAATTGGGCATTCAACAATAAATCGTTGGTTACCCTTTTATAAATATCGGCTGTTAAGCCCAAACGGTTTTTAAAAAAGCTGAGGTCTAAACCGATATTGGTCTGCGTATTGGTTTCCCACTGCAGGTCGTAATTGCCCGCAGCAGTAATTACCGAACCGATGGCTACCGGTTTACCATTAAACGAATACCAGTATTGTGTATTTCCCAGGTTTAACTGTGGCAGATAGGCAAAATCGCCTACCCTATTATTTCCCGATTCGCCATAACCCACACGTAATTTACCATCAGATAACCAAGTGGCATCTTTCAGGAAGTTTTCCTGACTAAACCTCCATCCTGCTGATGCTGAAGGGAAATACCCCCAACGTTTGCCCGAAGCAAATTTTGATGATCCATCTGCCCTGAAACTCGCTGTCAGGAGATACTTCCCCTTGAAATCATAATTCAGCCTGCCGAGGAAAGATTGCAGGGTCCAAACCGAACTGCGTGAATTGACAACCGTATTTGCTGCCGGCACCAGATCCAAAGCATCGATACCCAAACTTTCATTGGTTATCTGCGAAGCATATATCGACCGGTAAGAACTTTTGCTGCGCTGTGCAGAGTACCCCATCAAAACGGTCAAATTATGGTTTTTGTTAAAAGTATTTTTATAGGTTAGGGTATTATCATTTAACCAATTGAAACTTGGGCTAGTGGCATAAGTTCCATTCGGGCCAGATGAATTCCATTTACTGCCAGATTGTGTTAAAGCATTATTAAAAATATTGGTTTCTGTATTGGCATTGGTAATACCTGCGGCTAGCCTCAATTTTAATTTGGGTGTAAAAGTATATTCAGCATAACCGTTGGCCACCATGGTAGTAGTTTTATACACGGTTTTCTGATTTTCTAAACTGATTAGGGGGTTTACACGGTAATCCTGGTTATTTGCCAGCTCATTCGTTGGATCGTAAAACGAATCGACCAGATTGGTCCCCTGGTCTCTGCCCGAAAGTGCCGCAGCCGGACGATAGCCCCAAACCGAATATAATAACACCGAAGAAGCGTAAAAATTGGTAGCCGAAATAGGTGTTCCAAAAGTTTCGCTGTAAGCATAATTTACATTTACGCCTGCCTTCAATCTATCAGTTACGTTCTGATCGAGCACGAAACGCCCCTGATAACGTTTAAAGCCGCTGTACTTTACAATCCCTTTCTGGTTGTTGTAATTGCCAGAAATAGAATAAGTGGTTTTATCGTTCCCTCCCCTTAAGGCAATATCGTGGTTCTGGTTCTGTCCGCTCTGGAAAACGTAATCCTGCATATCCAAACTTTGCACGTTTTGATAATCGTTTATGGTTACCCCATTTTTTAAATAAACAGAATCGGCAAATACAGAATTGAGTTCTTTAACATATTTCACAAACTCAAAAGCATTCATCACCGGGATTTTATCAGGCGATTTTTGGGTACCATAATAGGCATTGTAGCTGAGTTGTGGCTTACCAGTCTTACCCCTCTTTGTGGTAATCAAAACCACACCATTCGATCCACGTGCACCATAAATCGCAGTGGCCGATGCATCTTTTAATACATCTATCGTTTCGATATCCGATGGATTGATCGAATTGGCATTGGCATCTTCGGAAGGAAAACCGTCTATTACATAAAGCGGCGAGTTATCCTGAGAAATTGATCCCGCGCCGCGGATCACAATGTTTGCCGTGGCCCCCGGCTGCCCGTCGTTAGTTGATACCTGAACCCCTGCCACACGTCCGGCAAGCGCCTGATCGAACGACTTAACTGGCGCCTGTTCCAGATCTTTCATATTTACCGAACCTACAGCTCCCGTAAGATCGGCCCTTTTGGTTGTACCATAACCCACTACCACCACATCGCTCAGGCCGGTTATTGAAGATTTTAAGGTAACGTTTATCGTAGTTCTGGCACCTACCGTAACGGCTTGCGAAGCATAACCTACATAATTAAATACGAGTTGATCGGTAGCCAGTGCCTGTATTTTAAACCTTCCATCGGCATCGGTCTGTGTGGTGGTTTTGGTTCCTTTAACCGTAACCGATACACCTGGTACTGTTTGTTTACTTTCGTCAGTAACTACTCCGATAATGGTTTTACTTTGTGCAAAAACATTAACATAGCCTAGGAGCAGAATAGTGAATAATAATATTAGTTTAGGAAAAGGAAAGATATGCGGCTTCATATCCATTCTCCACGGGATGTAGAGTTTACTCATAGTTATTGGTATTTTGGTTATTAGTTGTTAGTTTGATCGGCTTTGCTTTTTTTACAGCACTACCTAAGAACAAACTTATAGCATAAGCCTTTTTTAGAGGGGTGAATTTTCTAAACATTTAGGGTGATTTTTCTAAATACTTGGCAAAAATGCTTTTAAACCCATACTTTTAAGCAGCCAAAACAACCATAACCAATTATCCCATGTTTATCCGATCCCTAAAATATTTGCTTTGTGCAAGCCTGTTTTTAGGACACCGGTTACCAGCAAAAAGCCAGCAACCCATACAGTTCGATCATCTGGGTGTAGAAAAAGGTTTATCGCAAACTTCGGTACTGGCCATTACGCAGGATAAAAATGGCTTTATGTGGTTTGGTACCCGCTATGGCTTAAACCGTTACGATGGTTATAACATCAAGATTTATCAACCTCTGCCTGGCGATCCGCATTCCCTTTCGTCCAATTACATAACCAATCTCTTTTCCGATTCGCACAAAAACCTGTGGGTTGGAACAGACCGGGGTTTGAACCGTTACAACGGAAAAACGGATAATTTCGAACGCATCTATTCAAAACCGGATCGCATCAGCAGCAATATCATTACCTGCATTACCGAAGATAAAAAAGGTAACATCTGGATCGGTACCTTAAACGGACTGAATCTTTTGGTTAATGGCGATACTTCCAAAATCAAGGTGTTTTTTAATGATAAATCGGCTAACCGGGTGTACCACAATGTAAGGGCTGTAAAACACGATTATGAGGGCAATACCTGGGTGGGAACAGCTAACGGATTATTAAAAATAACTTTCAAAAATGGTGTATATCAAACCGAAATATTTAAAAACGAAGGCAAACCGGGAGATATCAGTGAGAATTATATCACCGGGATTATTGAAGACCAAGAACACAAACTGTGGATCAGCACACAGGATAATGGCCTGAACCTGTTTATCCCTTCTAGTAAAACTTTTAAGGTTTTTAAGCACTCCGTGCAGAAAAATTCATTGGTCAACAACATCATCAGAACGATGGTGGTAGATGATGCCGGAAAGTTATGGATTGGCACTTTAGATGGAATCAGTGTAATGGATACACAGCATTATACCTTTACCAACTTTCAATATGATCCCAGCGACAAAAAAAGCCTGAGCCAGAATTCTGTCCATCGTTTATATAAAGATCAGAACGGTTCTATCTGGGCAGGCACCTATTTTGGAGGAGTAAACATCAATTATCCTTACACAACTGCATTCAATATTTACAGCACCAACAAAAATACATCCAGTGTAAGCAATAATGTAATCAGCACTTTTGCCGAAGATACAAATCAAAACCTATGGATTGGCACCGAGGGTGGAGGATTGAACTATTTTAACCGGCTGACCAACAAATTTACAGCCTTTAAAAGCGACGGGCACAGTAATTCCATTAAATCCAACCTGATCAAGAAAATCATACTCGATAAAAAGGGTAAACTCTGGATCGGTACGCATTCGGGCGGGCTCAATTTTTTCGATAGCAAAAAAGGCAGTTTCGGCAGTTTCAATTTCAGTTCAAAACAGGAAGAGGTACCTGATGAAGTTACCGCTGTGGCCGAAGACCGAAATGGCAGATTATATGTGGCTACCCAGCGCAATGGCATTAAAATTTCAAACCCCGAAAAAACGAAGTTTTATCATTTCGATCTACCAACCGATTTTCCTGATGCCGCAAGGGTTAAAAGCATATTGATAACCGACCGGGTTTATTTCGGCACCACCAGCGGACTTTGTATATACGACGTCGATAAAAAAGAATTTTACACTTTAAAAAATGCAGGCAGGAAGGTTCTGGAATATTATGTAAACGGCATTACCGAAACTCGGAATAAGGAAATTTATATCTGCACCAATTACCAGGGGCTTATCTGCTATAATCAGAAAGCAAATAAAATAATCACCTATACCGTAAAAAACGGTTTGCCTAATGATAATGTGCTGGGTGTTTTGGAAGACGATAAAGATAACCTCTGGATCAGTACGGCTAATGGTTTATCGATGTTTAATCCAAAAAACAAAACCTTTAAAAATTATACGGTAGCCGATGGTTTGCCTGGAAATGAATTTAATGCCAATGCTTATTTTAAAAACAGTAATGGGGAAATGTTTTTCGGAGGATATAATGGTTTCATTAGCTTTTATCCCGATCGCATCCAAACCAATAACAAAACCGCATCCCTGGTGATTACAGGCTTAAAAGTAGATAACCAAACCATAAAAATCAATGCTGAGGATGGCATTCTTGACCGATGTATCGGCTTAAAAAACAAGTTGATACTGGCAAGCAACCAGAATACCTTTAGCTTGAGTTTCGCACTGCTAAATTTTATCAAACCCGAAAAGAACCGCTATGCTTACAAGTTGGAGGGATTCGAAAAAAACTGGAACGAGGTAAGTATCCCGACTGCGTCTTACACTAACTTACCGCCTGGCAGTTATACTTTTATGGTTATGGGGCTTAATAACGACGGTATTGCGGGTGCCAATATCCGTAAAATCAGCATTATGGTTAAACCCCCATTTTATAAAACCTGGTGGGCCTATCTATTTTATTTTTGTGCGGTGGCCGCAATAGCCGTTGTATTTGTGCGCTATTTACTGATCAGGACAGTACTTAAAAAAGAAAAAGAGATTAACGAGCATAAACTCGAATTTTTCACCAATATTTCGCACGAAATCCGCACTCCTTTAACGCTGATTGTTGGACCGTTGGATAAACTGATCGAAAATGCCAAAAATGATCCGGCTTTAAATCGCGAGCTTCAGCCCATTAAAAACAATGCCGACCGCCTGATGAACCTGGTTACCGAATTGCTTGATTTTAGAAAAGCAGAAAGCGGAAAAATAGCCTTGCATATCAGTAATAGTGATATAGTGAAGTTCTGCAGAGAGATATTCCTCGCTTTCCAGAACATGGCTATTTCCAAAAACATCGATTATCAGTTTGAAACCCAACAGCCACAAATTGAACTTTATTTTGATAAGGTTCAAATGGAAAAAGTGCTGTTTAATCTCCTCTCAAATGCCTTTAAGTTTACACTTGTAAACGGCAAAATCAGCTTAAAAATAGCAGTAGAAAAACAGTGGGTTAATATTAAGATCTGCGATAACGGCAAGGGCATTGCTTTAGAAAACCAGGCCAATCTATTCAACAATTTTTACCAGGCCAATACCAACACAACCATTGGTACCGGTTTAGGTTTATCTTTATCGAAAAGTATTGTAGAGTTGCATCATGGCGAGATCGCTTTCGAAAGTAGCCCCAGAAATGACCATGATTTTGGCAGCACCTGTTTTACGGTAAGTTTAAAAACAGGAAAAGCGCATTTTAATCCAGCGGATTTTATTCCTGATTATATTTATTACGACGATACCTTAAATCATAACCTCATTGCAACGCAAGTAACCGAACAAATTAAGCAAGATGATGCATTGCCGGATGACTCAGAAAAAAAGAGAAAAAACAGCATCTTACTGGTAGAAGATAATGCAGAGGTAAGAAATTTTATTAAGCAGGCTTTAAGCGCTTCATATCAGATTTACGAGCAAGAAAACGGAGCTGCGGGGCTAGCTTGTGCTTTAGATGTGATTCCAGATTTAATTATCAGCGATGTAATGATGCCCATTATGGACGGCCTGGAACTCTGCCGAAAACTTAAAACAGATGAGCGAACCAGCCATATACCTGTAGTTTTATTAACCGCAAGATCGGCTTATGTACACCAGATAAACGGTTTCGAAAATGGTGCCGATGCCTACATCATGAAACCTTTTAACCTGAAAATACTGGAGCTAAACATTCAAAACCTTTTAAATGCACGCGAAACCATTAAACAAAAGTTTGCGCAGGTAATTACGCTCGAACCGAAAAACATGGTGATTAATACCACGGAACAAAACTTTTTAAATAAAATTATTCAGATTATTGAAGACCGGATTGCTGATTCTGAGTTTGATGTGCCTACCCTTTCAACTGAAATTGGGATGAGCCAGCCGGTACTCTATAAAAAGATACGAGCATTAACCGATCTTTCGGTTAACGATTTTATTAAATCGATACGCATAAAACGTGCTGCACAGCTATTAAAACAAGGCGCTGGTAATATTTCAGAAATTGCCTACTCCGTAGGTTTTAGCGACCGGAAATATTTTAGCTCAGAATTTAAAAAACATTTCGGGAAAACGCCGAGTGAGTTTATCGACAATGCTTAACCTAGATCTACCCCGCTCACCTGCCTATCGAAATGCTTGTTCATGATGCCCTGATAAACCTGTTCTGCAAGCACATACAATAAATCTGCCTTCCCAAACAGGCATGCTATCTCTGATTCCCTGATCTCGTAACTGTTTTCGTAGCGAACAGCAAGATAAGCCTCATCAAGCAAATGCAACAGGCTAATCTCTTCTTCATTATGATTAAATAACTCGGAAAGCGGCCTTACATAAGGTTTTATATACAATTGATGTACTTTAAGGCGGTGCGTTTTTTTATCCTTGCCCATTACCAGAACTTCAATGGCCCGATACATCAGATCGAAAACCTGATGCAGCATAAAAGCGCAGCATGCTAAATTTTGCTGTTTAAAATAGAATGTTGCGCCCGATAAAAATTTATTGGCCTTATCAATTCCCTGCCGATACGTACAACTCACCTGATCTGCAATAAGCTTCGGTGCACCCTCTTTTATAAAAGTTCCTGATGTACTGAATAAACAATTTTGAGCTTTGGTGGCATAGTAAAAAAACAAACTACCCGCCTCCAAAGCCTGTTCTACTTCGTGTACATGGAAAACCCGATAACTCCATTCCATTTGCCCGTTAAATACAATATTTAATACTGGCGTTAATTCGTTTAAAATACGTACATGTTTAAACGAAATCATAATCAGCATTTCTGGCGCTGCCTCACCAGCCAGAAAGTTGTGATGGAGATAAATATACTGAACAGGTACCGCAGCCGTAATGCCCTTTAACAAACCTACTATCCTTTCATCTTTTAGCGCACTATGGCCCTGATTTAAATATTTACTCCGCATAATAGTCCCTTTCATCACTTTCACTTAATGCAGGATTACTGATCATTACAAAAAAAGCTTCCATAATCATCATCATGACCTCATACTGCTCAAACAAAAATTCCTTATCCATTAGTTTAATGCTGCTCCTGGTACTGAAAGCCGCATACAGCCACTCTAAAAGCCCTAAACGCAGCTGTTTAATTTTTTCGGGAATAAAAAAGGAATTCACAAACAGATAAGGATTTTCTATATGTGCTGTAGCCAGTGCATTTACCTCGCACAGTTCTTTGCGGTAGGTATCGCTGTTTACAAATTGATCTTTAGCAGCGGGCAAACCTTTGGAAGAGGCGCCCTGATAAGTTAGTTTTTTAGCCGTAATTAAATAACCCGCGTTAAGCAGCTTTGTAAATTGGTTATAGAAGAAAAAATAATCGGCAACATCCCTCACACATTGCTCTTCTGCTAAGGCAGCTTTATACCAGTTTTTTAAATAAGCTTTATGCCCGGTAAGGTTATCCAGGCTAAAGAAAAATTCAATTGCTTTAAATGGATCGTTAAGTAATTCCTGTTCAAAAGCCAAAGGCGATGTACTTTCGAATATGGCCATATGATAGTAGCGATCGATACTTTTAAAACTATTTCTGGTAATGATCCTTTCGTGGATGAGCCAGCAAGCCTCCAGCATTTTTTTTGTATTTTCGTAAAACGCCGCAACATACTGATCCCAATCCAAATCGAGGTTATTTTCCAGTGCTGCCAACAGCCATTCTTTGTAAATCAGTTTATAGGTATCTGATTGAAAAAACAGGAAAATATCAAGAAAAGTAAGTTTTGGATTTTTCATTTCTCCACTGCTTAACAGTTTCGGACAGTAATCAAGCAGTACCGTTTCGCGTTCCACACCACATTCGTCAGCCCCAATCGCTTTTACAAATGCTGTATCGGCTTCAATGTGGTTAAAAATTAAATCCGAATAATCGAAAAGCGGTACCAGTTTTTCGTAAAAAACCAACAGCTCTGCCGGGTGCTTTTGTGGAGAAAAATCGAATTCGTTCAGTGGAGGGATTAACCAGTTTTTTAAAAAATTTAAATGATAGCTTACCCCATTTGATGAAAAAAAGCTTTCAATCGCATCAATAAATACCATAGTTTCTTTTTTAAAATTTAAGTTCCCTTCCATAGTGTATATTTTTTAAATGATTATATTAGCTAACGAATTTAGCAAAAAATATAGTTAAACTATAATTAATTCAAAAAACTTATCAACATTTCCTATGAATGAAAATCAGCGCTTAAAAAGATTAATGGAATTATTGCATTTTAAGACTCAAAAGGATTTTGCTGCTGCATTGAATATTCAACAAGGTTCTTTGTCGGATATTTTAAGAGAAAGGGTTAATGTCTCTAATGCCATTAAAGATAAGTTAGAGATGAAATTCGATGTGAATTTAACTTGGCTGGAGGATGGAATTGGCGAACCGTTTTTCAAAAAGAAACCAGCCGTAGGCGAAAGCAAAGAGGGTGTACCCTACTTTGATATGAGCTTATCGGATGCGAAAGAGCATATAGTAGAAGAGCATAGGGCAGAATACCTGGTAAATTACCTGCCTTTTAACGATTGCACGGCTTATTTACCTGTTTATGGCGATAGCATGTACCCAAAATATGCCGCAGGCGAAATTATAGCGATAAAAGAAATTACCAATTACGAAATCCTGCAATGGGGAGAGGCATATGTTGTGATGACAGATGAAGACAGTAACAGTTTACGTACCATCAAACTCATTTTTCAGCATGCTGATGATAGCAAACTTATCCTTCGTTCCTCAAACCCGAATTTTAATGGCGATACGGTAATCAGTAAAAAGAATATCCAGTCCCTCTACATTATTAAGGGGAAAATTACGAGGAATGTTATTTAGGCAGTGCACTTCACGGTTTTGAGTTCGAGTTTGGATTAAAAATTGCCACTTTGAATAAATGACTGGAGTTTTTTGGTGCGATAGGTTGCGAATGAGTCGTCATCCGATAGCTATAGGACGTGAGAAGGCTCTTTCAGCCGACAGCCTACTCCGATTTTCGGGGAAGCAATCTTACAAAATGAATCTTAACGAGGGGGCTTTTAGTGCTATGTGCCGGAGAAGGAATCGTCATTACGAGAAGGCTTTTTCAGCCAACGAAGCAATCTCTCTAGCAAGGAGCACTTGCATGAAAGATTGCTTCGTCGTTCCTCCTCGCAATGACGATTTTTATAAGAACCATATATTCGTTTGTAAAGATGACTAGTGAGATTCGCATTTCGAACGCAATAAACAATTTTCGGAAATCAACGATACAGTTTATTAGACAGACCCAGAGATAAAACGCAAGATCAGAACTATCAACTGCTCACTCAGAACTCCAAACTAAAAAAGCGGTCCGATCAATGATCAGCCCGCTTTGCTTATTATAATATATATTAACTTTTTAGTAACCCGGATTCTGGTACATTTTAACCGGATCTAATTTCACCTCATCAAAAGGAATAGGATAATACCTGTCTTTCGTGGTTACGTTAGACAGCTTAGCAATTCCATACGACGACTGTGGTTTCGCTTTTAAGTAAGTAACCAATTCTGCAGCAGTAAAATTCCTGATTAAATCGAACCATCTTTGGTGCTCGAAAGCAAACTCTACCCTACGCTCGTGTAAAATGGCAAGCTTTAAAGTCGGGAATTTAGCTGCATAATTGGCGTCGGTTTTGGCAACCGCATAAACTGGCATACCTGCTCTTGTTCTTACCATATCTAAGTATTGAATAGCTATGGCATCGTTCCCCTGCAACATATTAACTTCAGCAAGCATTAAAATCACATCAGCATAACGCATTAAAATCCAGTCGTTGCCACCATAACCTGCATTGGTTGCCAATTGGCTCGCATCGCGGAATTTGGTAATAAACCAATCTTTTACTGTCTGATCATTGGCAAATTTAACCGAGAAATCTTTTCTCAAATCGTTTGTTTCATATTCATTAATTAGATCAAGTTTTACATTACCACCAATCCCGGTAGAAGGTTTAAGCGAATTGATGGTTTCGCCTTTGGCCTGATTGTTTGCAGCAATGCTTGAGCTAAAACTGATATCGCCCTGCTTATTTGAAATCTGGAAAATCAGTTCCTTACAGGTTGTTTTTTTCGCCACGTCAAAAACATCTGTATAGGGAATTTCAGAAAGATTCCCGAAAGCTTTCATATTATAAGCTGCCATTAAATAAGTATTCGCATTATTTAGGTTTTCGGCCTTATTTGCTGAAAGTGTTGTAGCCATCGTTAAATAAACCTTACCCAGATATGCATTTATTGCCGCTTTCGAAGTTCTACCTATATTCGCTCCCGTTTGGAAGTTTGGCAATGTGCTGTTAAGGGCATCTTTTAAATCGCTTACAATCTGGTTGTAAACATCCGCTTCAGGCACACGAAAAGTGTTTTCTTTTACTTCATCAGCTGTGCTAAGCTGTTTGGTTACCACTGGTACTGGTCCCCATTTCCTCACCAGTTCGAAATACATAATCGCCCTGATAAACTTGGCTTCTGCCTTGTAATTTTCTTTGGTGGCCGCATTAGCAAAAGATACTTTATCAATGTTTGTCAATACAACATTGGTTCTGCCAATTGCCTCATAAAGTGCCAGCCAATGGCTTCTCAAATAAGAATTGCTTGGCAGGAGTGAAAAATCGTTAAACTGAAATGGCTCGCCGGCATTACTCTGGTTATCATTCCTGCCCGCATCATCCGAGCGCTCATCAGTAAACAGTCCGCTGTTTTCGCCCAGGGTATTGCTGCTTCTAAGCGATTGGTAAACCCCATTAACAGCCAGCAGTACATCATTTTCTGTTTTGAAATAGTTCTCTACAGCAATGGCATTGGGGTTACTTTGATTTAGAAAATCTTTTTTACAGGCACCCAAACTTAAAATTGCACTTAGGGCCAATACTTTATAAATATGTTTTTTCATTTCTTTAGTTCTAAAAAGTCAATTTAATACCAAGGTTATAGGTTCTTGCCAATGGGTAGTTACCATAATCAACACCAGGGGCAAGGTTATTACCTGCACTATAATCTACCTCAGGGTTATAACCTTTATAATCGGTAATGGTAAATGCATTATCTACACTCGCATAAACACGGATATTGCTTACCTTCAGTGTATTGGCCAGTTGCTTTGGAAAGCTGTAACCTAAAGTAATATTGGTACACCTGAAATAAGATCCATCCTGTATATAAAAAGACGATAAACGCGTACTGTTACTTTGCGTACCTGCACGCGATGCGCGGTAATTTAAACCACTGCCCGGATTGGCTTCATTTCTGTAACGGTCGGCAACCTCTACATATTGGTTTCCGGAACCTTCAAAGTTATACAGGTAATAATCCTGGCCATCTAAAACCTGATTCCCATAAGATCCGTTGAAAGATGCTCTTAAGTCAAACGTTTTGTAAGAAGTGTTTAAAGCAAAACCATAGGTGAATTTTGCATATGGTGTGCCGATTACGGTTTTATCTGCATCGTTTACAATGCCGTTACCATCGGTATCCTGAAAATATAAATCGCCGATTTTTGCAGGGTTGGTAGAAGAAGCTGACGGGGCAACCTTGCCTAAATTATCGGCTGTAATTCGTCCCAAAACCTTAAATCCATAAAACATACCAATTGGCTGACCCTCTTGTGTAACATGTGTAATGTACGAACGCTCTGCACCGGCCGTAAATATTGTACTGTTACCGCCAAGGTCTAAAACCTTATTCCGGTTTGCAGCGATGTTTCCGCTTAGGCCCAAAGTAAAGTCTTCATTTTGGATAATTTTGCCATCAACCTGCAAATCGAAACCCTTATTACGCACCTTACTATCAGTAAGATTAGTTAAAATTGTTGAACTGCCAGCAATTGCCGAAAGCGGTTTGTTAAATAATAAGTTGAAAGAGTAACTTAAGTAGTAATTCGCCATAATCGATACACGGTTTTTGAACAAACTGATATCGGTCCCAAAGTTAAACTGAGAGGTAGATTCCCATCCTAATCCTTTATCCTGTATCGCACCCGGCCAAATGGCGGTAGAAATTGCATTACCGAAAACTGCACCACCTGGTGCGTTTAGCTCTTGCTGTGTGCGGTAGTCTGGAATATTATTATTTCCACTTAAGCCCCAGCTGGCTCTTAGTTTAACTCTCGATTGTTCGCCCAAAAAGTTATTATAAAAGCTTTCGTCAGATAAATTCCAGCCTGCAGCTATTGAAGGAAAGTTACCATACTTGTTTAACGGACCAAACCTTGATGAACCATCGCGACGGAAGGAACCGGTTAAAAAGTATTTGCCGGCATAATTATAACTGAAACGGCCAAAGTAAGAAAGTAAAGTGGTTACTGTTTTACCAGTTCTGTTACGGTCTAGTGTAAAAAAACCTGCATCCGCTCCCTTATCCGTAATTTCACCAATGTAATCATTTTGGAATCCGCTTGCCGCTACCCTAATCTGATCACTGGATGTTTTCTGAGCAGAATAACCGCCTAAAACATCTATGCTATGTTTACCAAATGTTTTATTGTAATTTAAAGTAAACTCTGCCAGTTGATCTACCTGACTAAGGGTTTGTGCTATGGCATTTGCGGCCCTAATCGATTCGGGCGAGTAAGGTGGGGTATTTCCACTACTTAAGCTGGTAGGCAAATAATAATCGTATTTTTCGTTGTATGTTTGTGTTCCTAAGTTAGCTTTAAAATTAAGTCCCTCTAAAATTTTGTAAGTAGCATTGGCATTATAACTACTTCTATTGCTTTTTCTGGTAATCTTTAACTGCTCAACAGTAGCCAAAGGGTTTTCGGGGTTCTGGATACCGTATTGAGAAGACAAAGAACCCATGCCAAACTGAACAGGGTTACCGTTGGCATCTCTTGCAGGCAGATAAGGCAAATAAATTAATGCCGACATCATCGGACTTAAATTATAACGTCCCTCCTGTACCTCTCTGTTATCGTTTTTTGTGTAAGCAATATTTGCGCCTACACGTAAGCGCTCGCTTACCTTTCCATCAATATTGCCCCTGAAGTTGGTTACTTTTTGATTGGTGTTGGTTACAATACCATCGTTGTTCTGGTAACCGCCGCTTAAAAAGTATTTTACATCCTTAGTACCGCCAGAAAATGAAAGGTTATGGCGTTGAAAGGCTGCATTGCGGTAAAGTTCATCCTGCCAATCGGTATTATA